>ERZ1026866.958-NODE-958-length-16050-cov-5.435011_pt1 | contig 16050 bp, 18 predicted proteins | sample MGYA00380163_ERZ1026866 | MGnify/ENA primary metagenome ERZ1026866 (study PRJEB33269, sample SAMEA4719799) | human gut metagenome | biome: human-associated habitat; feature: organic feature; material: feces | place: Cameroon | collected 2013-10 ...
ATCATCAATAATCACGATCACGTTGTCGTGTTCTTGTAAAGCACTTGCTGGCAAATCTGTGGTCATTGGTCCTTGAATCATTCCTTTGATTGCATCTGCTTTGTTTTCACCATAAGCAAGTAAGACAATCTCTTTTCCTTTTAAGATCGAACCAATCCCCATTGAGACAGCTTTTGTTGGAACATCTTCTGCCTTTTCAAAGAATCGTTTATTCGCATTGATCGTTGATTCTGTTAAGTCCACTACTGAAGTTGTGCCATCAAATGGTGCACCAGGTTCATTGAATCCGATATGTCCATTTTGACCAATTCCTAGAATTTGGATATCGATTGGATGTTGTTCAAGGATTTCATCGTATTCTTGACAAGCCGCTTCAAGATCAGCAGCTTTTCCATCTGGTACATATGATTCTTTAAATGGTTTTTTATCAAACAATTGGCTATTCATAAAATGACGGTAACTTTGATCATCTGAACCGCCTAGTCCAACGTACTCGTCTAAGTTTACAGAAGTCATGTCACTGAAATCCAGATCGCTTGAAGTCATTTCTTTGTATAAAGTAATTGGCGTACTACCTGTTGCAAGACCTAATACTTTTGCCCCATTTTCCATGCCTTTTTTAATAATTTCAAAAGCTTTTTTTCCGCCCTCTTCAGCATTTTTCACTCGAATGATTTCCATAACGACTACTCCTTTGTTTTTGGTATAGCCCAATTATAGCACGACTCGTCTTTTTTTACAATATTAGTATAGACCAAAACCGACGATTTTCGTTTTCTTGACAATCTTGTCCCTTGCATGTTAGGTTGCATAAGATAACCTATCGCATGTCCTTTAAACTGATACTTTTAGTATACGTTTTTTATAATTAAAACATTAAAGACCAAGAAATTTAGAAAACAATCGCTACTTCTCATTAACTGAGAAACGATTTTCTAAAAGACGAGCAACTTATTTAAAAATTTTAACTGACATGTTCTCCTAGATTCGTTCGATCATGTCGAATGATCCCATAGTATGTTGAACAACTTCAGATCAGCTTTTTTATTTGTTTTGCTTTCTTCTATTAGTCTTCTTAACATGCATAACATTATTAGAAAGGAACAGAACATGAGTCTTTTAACATTAACAAATATCACGCAACAATTTGGAGATAAAATCTTATATGAAAATGTACAACTCCAAGTCAATGCTGGAGAACATCTAGGATTGATCGGACAAAATGGAGCTGGCAAAAGTACGTTGATCAAGATCATCACAGGAGAAATTCTACCAGATGATGGACAAGTCCATTGGCAAAAAAATATCCATAGAGGCTATTTAGATCAATATGTAGCGGTGGATGAAACATTGACCATCGTAGAATTTTTAAAAACAGCCTACTCTGATGAATTTAAAAAAGAAGCATTGATTACCCAACTTTATCAAGAATACAGCGAAACAATGGAAGAGGAGTTACTCGAAAAAGCGGGAAAACTTCAAACAGAATTAGACCAAGGAGTATTCTATCAAATTGATACCTTAGTCGCTGAGATGAGTAGTGGTCTAGGCATTGATGTTTTAGGATTGTCCACTCCTCTAAAAAAACTGAGTGGTGGTCAACGTTCCAAAGTGATTTTGGCAAAATTACTCTTAGAAAATCCCGATGTTCTGATCTTAGATGAACCAACCAATCACTTAGATGACCAACATATCCAATGGCTTACTCAATTTTTACAATCATTCGAGGGCGCTTATATCGTGATTTCTCATGACCAGGAATTTTTAGATAAAATCACAACCCATATCGCTGACATAGAATTTGGTAAAATCACCAAATATACGGGTCATTTAAAACAAGCATTACGACAAAAAGAACAAAACCGTGAAAGTTATCTACGCCAATTTCATGCCCAACAAAAGCACATCGAAAAAACCGAAGCTTATATCCGAAAATATAAAGCTGGTTCTCGCTCTACCATGGCAAAAAGTCGCCAAAAACAATTAGATAAAATTGAGCGATTGACTCCGCCTGCCTCAACAGCTAAGCCAATCTTTGATTTTCCTTATTCTCCGATCGTAACGACATTGGCTGTTGAAACGACCGATTTAGTTATTGGGTATGACCGACCTGTGCTTTCGCCGATCAACCTAACCATCCGCTTTGGTGAAAAAGTGGCGATTCGTGGATTTAACGGTATTGGTAAATCCACACTTTTGAAAACCTTGATTGGCGAAATCGAACAACTAGCCGGCGAATATCACTTTCCCGACAACACAGCGATCAATTATTTTTCACAAGATCTCATTTGGGAAAAACCTTTAGAAACACCCTTACAATATCTAGGCGCACAGTTTCCTAAAGCAACCGTTAAAGAATTAAGAAGACAACTAGCCAAATCTGGTTTAGTCAATCAACTAGCTAGTGAACCACTTTCTACTCTTAGCGGTGGTGAACAAACCAAAGTAAAATTGGCACAACTCACGATGAACCAAGGAAACTTATTAATTCTTGATGAACCAACGAATCATATCGATCATGAAACAAAAGATAGCTTACAAACCGGTATCAAGCATTTTCCTGGGACGGTAATCATCGTCTCTCATGAACAAGAATTTTACCAGGATTTAGTCGATCGAGTCATTGAAATCGAGGGATAAAATTGACTAAATTCTCTAAAAATAGATTCTGTACAGCCTTTAACACCAGCCTGTCTCCTCTACACAAGAACCCTTGTGTGGATGGGGGCTATTGCTGTTTAGATCATCGTTTTTTACAATCTTCTCTCTTTTCTTAATTGTCTAGGTAAACATCGCCCCAATTTAGAATCATTAAAAAAACGGTAGACTCATTAAGTGTCTATTGTATCTTCATTCGCCAAAGTTCGAAGATGGTTACTTTTTTCTACATGGTCAATTATTAGCAAAACCAACGTCGTAAAAGCGGTTAGTAATCTAACTTTTTCTAAAATGGAAATTACTACTTTACCCGTTATCTCCTACTAAATAAACATCCTTATCACTTCCACCACTTCAATCCACGTCAACAAATCACATTGTTCAATTTTTTCAATATTTCTTGTGGTATAATCAACCGATCTTAATTGGTGTATAGCTACTTCACCCACTATTTTCTGCGGGTCTTTTATTTCAATATATGTTGCAAAGTTCCTCTTTGTAGAAGTGATAGGACAAACTAAGCAAAAACCTGTACGCTCATTAAACTCGTCTCTACTAACTACTAACGCAGGTCTACGCTTTCTTATCTCTTTACCTTTAGAAGGGTCAAAGTCGATCCAAATAATATCCTTTTGTTTTGGATATTTCCTCTAGTATTCCTCGCCTTCAAGTTTCATGCTATCCCATTCGGATTCTTCGGCTGTAATCGATTCTCTAAAACCTTCCCAAGCCTTTTCGTTTTTAAAAATATCTTCTTTCTTAGGTTTCAATATATACGCTTCTCCTACTTTCAAAATAGTAAATATTTCTCCCACTTTTGGAGATATATCCTTCGGGAAAATTGTTCCCACAGAATTACCTATTTTTCTTGCTACTGTTTCCATATCTTTCATCTCCAATCCTTTTGCTAAATTAAGTTAAACTCAGTTTAACGAAATTATCAAAACATATCTTTTAAGTGAATAGATTTTTATGGAAACAACTCATTTTCATATGAAAATGTTATACAAATTAAATATAAATATTTCTAAGTAGTCTACTGAATATTTTTTTGGATCTTTCATAATATAACTGGTACTAAACAAAGTGATTTTATACTATTGAACGTATCCATATTATTTTTTCGTTGGAAGTTGCACGAAATTTTCTAATAACTGCGGTTGATCACGAAATCAGTTATAGAAACTCCCAAATAAAATAGGATAGAAGTATATTAAAAAAGTAAGCGAAAGAATCGAAAAACGACTTTCGAATCCTTCAGCTTACTTTTCAAGTTGGACACTTCTATCGCAACCGCTTTTGAAAAATGATGTATTGACAAATATAGGCACATAATTGAAAGGCTAAACCAGTAAGTGTCACACCGAGCCAACCAAATTGTTGCCACATCGTTGTGCCTAGTAATGAACCAGTAGCACCACCAATAAAATACATAAACATAAATACTGTATTATTCCGATTACTTGCTGCTTCGCCTAGTCCTTGTACTCGTGTCTGATTTGCCACTTGACCAAATTGATTCCCGACATCTAACAGAATAATTGCCACTAACAAAACGACTAAATGACTCCCTGCAACTAATAAAGCAACAAAACTGAGCGTTTGCATCGCAAGTCCCATTCCGACAATCTTTCTCTCGGAATAAGAATCAGACAACCGACCAACAATCGGTGCAGCTACTGCTCCTGATAGTCCAAAAATCGCCAAAATTCCTGCTTCAAATGTTCCCCAATGGTACACCGGACTACTGATATAAAAAATCAATGTTGACCAAAAAATCGAAAAAGTTCCAAACATAAAAAAGCCACTAATAGACGCTTCTCTCAATAAGCGTTGTGTTTTCACTAAATAAGGTAAACTTTTTAAGGAATCAAGATACGATACAGATGAAGTTGTTTTTATTTGCGTTCTTGGCATTTTCCAATACAATAATCCGGTCAAGATAGCCACTAACACTAAAGCAAAAAGATAAATCATCCGCCAAGAAAAGAGGCTTGCTACAATGCCCGAAACCGTCCGTGAAAGTAAGATCCCCACTAATAAACCGCTTAACAAGGTCCCCATCACTTTCCCTCTAGCCTTGGGTCCTGCCAATACTGCTCCATAGGGAATAATGATTTGAGGCACGATCGATAATAAGCCGATCAAAAAAGAAGCACACGCAAATAATGTAAATGACGGTGCAAAAAAGGCCGCTAATAATGAAATCGCAGAGAGTGCAGCCATTCGGATAATCAGCTTCGGACGATCGACTACATCCCCTAATGGCACCAAAAACAACAAACCTAACGCATAACCAAGTTGAGTCAACATCGTCAAAATACCAATCGCACTTGTGCTAACCGATAAACTGGTTGCCACTTTCGTACCGATCGGTTGGATATAATACATATTCGCTACTACCACACCACAAGTAATTGATAAGAGCAAAATCAGTGAAGATGTTAACGTCGTTTTTTCATTTTTATCCATTTATCTCCCTCATTTCCTTTATTAGTTTACAACTTCTTAGAAAAATTGGGAATAGGAAAGTTCAGTGTTTTACTACTTTATGAAACATAAGTTATCGTGAAATTAAAATAAAAATGAATCTTAAAAGTATAGAACGAAATCAAAGGGATATTTCTTTTAATCATTGATAATATCAATTATTTTACATGTCGTTTTCTACGATCCTTGTAAATAATTACCACTAGAAGTGTCAAAATAAGGACACTAGCTACTAACAACAAAGCCGTCTTACTATAGCCATGAAATAACGCTTCGCCTCCACAAGCATAAAGAATCGAGGAAGGAATCACGCCAATCACGATTGATAAAATGATGTCACGAATTTGTAGATTTAACGTCATCGCTGCAAAGTTGATAACGGAAGAAGGGATCACAGGAACCATGTACCCCACCATTACGCCAATTTTGGGATGTTTCATATTGCGGATCGCTGTTACCCAGCGATTGGATTTTTTTGAATGATCAAACAGCTTTAAATGTTGCATTAAAAAAATCGATAACATATTCCCAAAAGCATTACCAGAGACATTGATTAAAGTTCCTAGCAACGGACCATAGCTTAAACCTACCAATACACCGATGACAGAAGTAGGGATACCTGGAACAGCACACATCACGCTGATCAGTAATATCAAAAAGAGCGCTGTCCGAAAGCCATGTGATCGAATCTGATCCAGTAATGCTTGTCGACTGGTCTTGGGATCCAAAAACATTTGGATATCCGTCTGATACTCCAAATATAAACGATAACCAATAAATAGAATCAAAAGGAGTCCAATAATGATTAAGAAAACACGTAGTTTTTTTGTTTTCATTTTTCCACCTGCCTAAAATAATCCATCTTCTATTAGAGTATCACAAAAATAACTATGAGTCTTTTTTATTCATTTTACGCTTTTTATCACATTGGTAATTATTCAGAAGTATGAGAAAAAGAGTCTGAGGAATCACTTTAAAAACGGGTAAACGGTATTCAAAGAGCTGACCTTAGGCGATAAGTCAAAAAATCTCAAAACATGGGCAGCTGTTTCAAAAAATTCTTTCTTATTGTCATTGGAGCTACCCGATACTCTCACAACCTCATTTCCACGGTATTCCAAATTCTATCAGAAAATAAGCCGTAGAACACCAAAAATAGGGGATGCTATTTTTGGATTCTCCGGCTTATTTCTCAGAGCTAGACACTTCTGTCACAGCCTCTTCTGTTCATTTATTTTCCTTTTTTATGTGTTCAAAAAAGTCTTTTTTTATCGTTAATCTGGCAAAAAAAATAACCAAAAGGATTCCTAAGATAATTAGATAGGGTATAAATGTAAGTGTTATTTCTTCTAATCCAAAATGATCGAATATTTTTTTTAATAAATAATCACTCAAAAAAACGAGAAAAAGCACACGAAACGTTCCCCAACCTTTATCATTTGGCAGCATCTCAACCATACCGACAACAACAATAGGTACTCTAAAATAAATTTCATTGAGAGTAAATGAGTGATGCCCTTTCAAAATGAATTCTACACTTCCTATTAAAATAAACAATACAAGAAATACACCTATTATATATCTGGAATCGAACTTTTTCATCATTACACCTTACTTACATTGTTTTATATTCTGTTCCAATAAAAACAGTCTGCGAATCATTCCACATTTCCCGAACGTATAATCCAAACCAACCGTTCCCATTTGTATGTAATGCTGCTCTCCAGTTCTTAATCTATCATGATATCTGGCGGGCTATGAGTTGGCAATATGCTTAAAAATAAACGATAATGGTCTTTCTCGGCTTCAATTACAATGATAACATACGCAAAAAGAACGAAATAATAGCTATTTAAGACTTCGAGTCCGTTAAAACAACCTCTCATCCCTACCTCACTATCATCCCACTCCTAAAACGAGCTTTTTCTTTCAGAAAATCTTTAATGTTGGAATAAAAAATAACACCTAATCATTAGCTGATTAAGTACTATTACCAAATATCTAAGTACAAAATATCTAATGCGTGTCTACCGTCTTCTGAAAGATTATAGTTCTCATCAAAGGATTGAAGGATATGAAAATCTTCAATTTTATCGTAAATCTGCACAACTTCATCATCCGTATAATTACGATCTTGAATAATGACGTTCAATTTAGTTTTCAAAAACTGGATAACTGCAGGGCTTAGCATTTTATAAAGTTCCATCTTTTACTCCTTATTTCTTTTTTAGAGACATTGGATAGACTGTCATCCTTCAAATATTATCAATCACATAAATTATAGAGCCATAATAAAAAAGCATTGAAACCCTATCGTATCAAGGGTCTCAATGCCAACTAATTTCGAAAAATTATTTAACAGTTACAGATGCGCCAACTTCTTCAAGTTTAGCTTTTAATTCTTCAGCTTCTTCTTTAGATACGCCTTCTTTAACTGGTGCAGGAGCTCCGTCAACTACAGCTTTAGCTTCTTTCAAGCCTAAGCCAGTTGCTTCACGAACTGCTTTGATAACTTTAACTTTTTGGTCTCCAGCTGCAGTTAATTCTACAGTGAATTCTGTTTGTTCTTCAGCAGCAGCAGCGCCACCAGCAGCAACTGCAGCTACAGGAGCAGCAGCAGATACGCCAAATTCTTCTTCAATAGCTTTAACTAAGTCGTTAAGTTCTAGGATAGTTGCTTCTTTTAACTCAGCAACAATGTTTTCAATGTTCATTGCCATTATAATTTCCTCCGTTTTAGATGTTCGTATTTTTATTTATGCTATGCGGCTATTAAGCTGCATCTCCATCTTCTTTGTCTGCCACTGCTTTGACAGCGTAAGCCACGTTGCGGACTGGCGCTTGTAGTACAGATAGCAACATAGATAGAAGTCCTTCGCGGTTTGGCAATTTTGCCAATGCTGTGATTTCTTCCAATGAAGATACTTTACCTTCGATGATACCGCCTTTGATTTCTAATGCTTTTGCTTCTTTAGCAAATTCGTCCATGATTTTCGCTGGTGCTACAACGTCTTCGTTACTAAATGCAACGGCTGTAGGTCCAGTGAATACTTCGTCTAAGCCTTCTAATCCAGCTTTTTTAGCGGCACGTGAAAGGATTGAGTTTTTGATAACTTTCATTTCTACGTTTGCATCACGAAGTTGTTTACGTAAACGAGTCACTTCATCAACAGTTAAACCACGGTAGTCAACTACGACTACAGAAGCTGCTGCTGTAAATTTTTCGCTCACTTCATCAACGATTGCTGCTTTTTTTGCGATAATTGCTTCACTCATTTTTGAGTTTCACCTCCTGAATTTTGATGGAAGAGTTTTTACACTTGATCATTGACCAAGTATTGTTCATCATCTACTCACTTCATTCTTAGTGATTCACAATAAAAAAACTCTATGCCACCGTAGACATAGAGGGACTATTGAAAGTATTCAATAAACGTCCTCGGTAGGAAATTAAGGCTACGCCACCTACTGTCTTCGGTACAAGTTAATTATTAACCTCAACTAGCTTAGCATGCTAAACTAGTTGAGTCAAGAATTATTTTTCAGTTGGATCAATCAACGTTCTAATTCAAGAATTAGAAAGAAGCTTGGTCTACATGGATACCAGGTCCAAATGTTGTTGTAACTGTGATATTTTTCATGTATTGACCTTTAGCTGCTGATGGTTTAGCTTTCACTAATACATCATGGATTGTTGCAAAGTTTTCAACTAATTTTTCATTGTCGAATGATACTTTACCGATTGGTACATGGATATTTCCAGCTTTGTCTACGCGGTAAGTAACTTTACCAGCTTTTACTTCGTTAACAGCTTTTGTTACGTCCATTGTTACAGTACCTGTTTTAGGGTTTGGCATTAAGCCTTTAGGTCCTAAAACACGTCCTAGACGACCAACAGTTGCCATCATATCAGGTGTAGCAACAACTACGTCAAAGTCAAACCATCCGTTTTGGATTTTTTGAACCATGTCGTCGTCACCAACGAAATCTGCACCAGCTGCTTCAGCTTCTTTTGCTTTGTCTCCTTTAGCAAAAACTAAAACAGTTTGTGTTTTACCAGTTCCGTTTGGTAATACTACAGCACCACGAATTTGTTGGTCTGCTTTTTTAGGGTCTACGTTCAAACGGTATGCAACTTCAACAGTCGCGTCAAATTTTGCAATGTTTGTTTCTTTTGCTAAAGCTACAGCCTCGGCAACAGGATAAACTTTACTTGAATCAACTTTTTTTAATGCGTCTTGCATTTTTTTGCTCTTTTTAGCCATTTTGGTTCCTCCTTGATTGTGGTTATAACGGTTGTACCTCCCACGTGTTCTATATCTTTCAATACAGAGCCAACTGAGAAGCTACTTTCTTAGGGTGTAGCGATTATTCTACAGTGATCCCCATGCTTCGTGCAGTTCCTTCAACCATGCGCATAGCTGCTTCGATGTCAGCTGCGTTTAGGTCTTCCATTTTTAATTCAGCGATTTCTTTTACTTGATCGCTAGAAACTTTAGCAACTTTAGTTTTGTTTGGTTCGCCTGAACCTTTATCGATTTTTGCAGCTTTTTTCAATAATACTGCAGCTGGTGGTGTTTTTGTAACGAATGTGAATGAACGGTCTTCGTATACAGAAATAACAACCGGAATGATTAAACCTGCTTGATCAGCTGTACGAGCGTTGAACTCTTTAGTGAATCCCATGATATTGATACCCGCTTGACCTAGTGCAGGACCTACTGGTGGAGCTGGAGTTGCTTTACCTGCAGGAATTTGCAATTTAACGATTTTTTCTACTTTCTTTGCCACGAGACATACCTCCTTAAGTCCGTGATGTGGTTAATTGGAGATGCATATTTCTCCTCCCACGTTTTCACTCATAATCCTTCGATTATCAGTCAAAATAATGCATATGACAATGCACACTGATACAGTATAGCAAATATATTCTATTTTTCAAGATTTTTTTCTGATAAATGTTTAATTTATTGCTTGAACCTCTAAAAAAAAACTAAAAATCAACAGGAAGTCCACCTCATCTTCCTTCTTTTGTGATACACTTACGCTGAAAAGAAAACAAGCGAAAATACATAAGGTATCACTACCGCTCACTCATTAGTAATTTAGAAATTTCTGCTTTCTTCTATTTAAAAATATAAAAATATTATTCGATATATTTTCATAGCTATCATTGATGCATTTCCTAGATTAATGCACGCTTGTGAAATATTTATTTAATTTAACTAATGTAGTTTATGGTTCAAAAATGATGAGGAAACGAGTAAGTGAGCTATACACCGTTCACTTACTTTTGCTGGGGTGTTTATCTATTTTAAAGAGGTGGAAAAATGAAAGAATTAAGATATCGTAGTGTTTTTGACATTATTGGTCCAGTCATGATCGGTCCAAGCAGCTCTCACACTGCTGGAGCTGCTCGAATCGGCAAAATCGTCCGTAGTATTTTTGGGGAACAACCAGATTCTGTGGATATCTATCTTTATGAATCATTTGCAAAAACCTATCGGGGACACGGAACAGACATCGCCTTAGTTGGTGGTTTGTTAGGCATGGAACCAGATGATGAGCGTCTGGCAGATTCACTGCAGTTAGCTTATGAAGCAGGAATGGAAGTTCTCTTTGTGCCTAAGGGTGAAAAAGCAGAGCATCCTAACTCCGTTAAACTATTGTTGAAAAAAGGAAAACGGAAACTTTCAGTCACTGGTATCTCGATTGGTGGCGGAAATATCCAAATCTCGGAATTAAACGGCTTCAAAATCTCATTAAGCATGGGAACACCGACCTTTATCATCGTTCATCAAGATGTACCTGGGATGATTGCTAAAGTAACGAATATCCTTTCAGAAACAAATACAAATATCGGTACAATGACTGTTACACGAGAATCAAAGGGTGAAAATGCCATTATGATTATCGAAGTAGATGATCCACAAGTAGATGACACTATAAGTAAACTAACGCAATTACCGAAGATCGACAGCGTTAATTATTTTGATTAAAGGAGGAAGAAAGATGTTTTTCTCTATTGAAGAGTTAGTTCGCCAAGCAGAAAATTATCCTAGTGTCGCAGAATTAATGATTGCTGTTGAAATGGATATGAGTGGTCGTCCACGAGAACAAATCATTGCAATCATGGAAAAAAACCTCAGTGTCATGGAACAATCCATCGCTGAAGGAAACGAAGGTGTAACGTCTGTGACTGGAATCACTGGCGGCGATGCCCATAAACTAGCTCGTTACTTAAAAGAAGCCGACTTTTTAAGTGGTGAAACCATTTTGTCAGCAGTCCGCAACGCTATCGCTGTCAACGAAGTAAATGCAAAAATGGGGTTGATTTGTGCCACCCCTACAGCAGGAAGCGCTGGTGTTGTACCTGGTGTCCTCATGGCTGTCCGTGACCGATTGTCTTTGACCCACGAACAACAGATTGAGTTTCTTTTTACCGCTGGTGCCTTTGGATTAGTCATTGCCAATAACGCCTCCATCAGTGGTGCAGAAGGCGGATGCCAGGCAGAAGTTGGTTCAGCAAGTGCAATGGCCGCTGCCGCCCTTGTCTGTGCAAAAAATGGTACGCCCCATCAAGCCGCCCAAGCTATCGCAATTACGCTGAAAAACATGATGGGTCTGATTTGTGATCCTGTCGCAGGCCTCGTTGAAGTCCCTTGTGTTAAAAGAAACGCCCTTGGCTCTTCTCAGGCGTTCATTTCGGCAGATATGGCATTAGCAGGAATCGAAAGTGTCATCCCACCAGATGAAGTTGTCGCAGCGATGTATCAAGTAGGTCGTCAGATGCCAGCCATCTTTAAAGAAACGGCTGAAGGTGGCTTGGCGGTTACACCAACAGCAAAGCGTTTGACTGACGATATATTGAATCGATAACCATTACTTGGGTTTATGATCCTTTACTCCCCATGAATACAACTATATTTTAGAGGTTGAGACAAAAGTGTTTATTCGCTTTTAGAGATATGTAGAAGAGACTGAGACAATTTTTGTCCCAGTCTCTATTTTCATCTTAGCTGCACCTTTACGTCGTATCTCACACTGATTGATGCTCTGAATCGTTCATCTTCGATTTTCGTCCTTCTTTTTCTTAATCTCTTCTCAGAATGAAACACTTTTTAATGCCCTCTACTTCATGTTCCAAAGAAACTGGCGCGTGAGGGCATCAACTTCTTTATTCTCATGAAGCATACTATGCGTTACGTTCTCCCCTGTGATCACTTTTTCTTCCACTTGATTTCCATGTTGCTTCAATAACGCATACACTGCTAAAGCGCTGCTTAATGGCACCGTCCCATCACTTAAATCCGTCTCACTCACTTGTCCTGCAATCAGCAGGATTTGTGTAGTGGTTGGCACATTGCCAATAAGTCGTTGGTAGTCTTGATAACGACTAGAAGCTATCGCTGGACCATTAGCTAATTCATCGCTGATACTTTGCCCATTATTTTCTTCAAAGTCATTGAATGGTGCGGCAATTGCCACGAATTTATCCACTTTAGGCAACGTTTGATCTTGTCCATAAGTAGCTAAATATCGAAGACCACTGACGCCCCCCATCGAATGTCCTACCAGATTCACTTGATTGATTCCATACGTCTGTTGCAAATAACTTAAGCAGTCTTTGATCCATTCTGTTTGGTTCCATTCATTATTTTTATTATCTACAAATAGTACTTGGATCATTGGATTATCTGCTTCTTTTGAAAGTTCTCCTTCTGCCTGTACATTGCCATTGACATCAACCGTCAATGTTAATTCTTTTTTCCCACTCTCTGATGATTCCAGGCGCTGGATCATTCCTTTGAATGAATTAACTGTCCCACTATATCCATGGAAAAACAAAGTAGGGGTAGTCGATTGCGTTTCCTTTTCTTTCGTTGCTTGCGTTGTTTCAACTGTCTTAGCAGCTTCAGACGACTGACTTGTTTCTTTTGTCTGACAGCCACTTATAAAAAGAACACTGATCATCAATAAAAAGCCGACGATTCCAGACTTTCTCCAATTTTTCATTGTTTCTCCTTTCTAATTTGATCGATCCTCTGACTAGCATTCTCAATTTTCCACTGACAAATCGGCTCAAATTCCCAACCTATATTAGTGATTATTCGTGAACGACTTGAAAAAATAAACCGAAATATTGCAAAAATAGGTTAAACAATTTTTGCAAATCTCGGTTTCAATCTTTTAGTCGTGATGCTATCTGATTGTCGCATGGATTTCTATTTAAAAATCCATCCTCAGATAGTTGAATACTTAGTCGATTTTATCTACTTGTTCAAAATCAAGTTCAGTACTTGTTTCACGACCAAACATATCAATATTAACTTTTAGTTTTTCTTTTTCTTCATCTACTTCAGTTACTTGACCTTCTAAGCCTGCAAAAGCACCTTCGATGATCTTGATTACTTCGCCAACTTCGATCTCTAGATCTGTTTGACGAAGACTCATACCGATTGAACGTAAGATGTGACTTACTTCTTCTGGCAATAATGGAGCTGGCTTACTACCTGCACCATGTGACCCTACAAATCCTGTTACACCAGGTGTATTACGTACAACATACCAAGAAGCATCTGTCATAATCATTTCTACTAAGACATAACCAGGAAATGTTTTATGAACGATTTCTTTTTCTTTTCCGTTTTTTACTTCTTTCTCAGTTTCTTCAGGAACAACTACACGAAAAATAAAGTCAGCCATTTTCATACTTTGCGCACGTGATTCGATATTTGCTTTTACTTTGTTTTCATAACCAGAGTATGTATGTAGTACATACCAATTTTTTTCAAAAGATTCCATTAAAGGCTCCTCATTTCGTTGTAAAATAAAAAAACCCCAGTTTCCCGAAGTTTTTCTTCACGTTGATTATAGCACGATATCCTTGCTTTTACTAGCGACTTATTTTAGTAAGTAAGCAAATAAGCTTTGGATCGCTGTGTCCATTACGAAAAACATCACACCAAAGATAATTGATGTTTCAATGACAACTAGTGTGTCTTTGCGTAATTGTTTGCCACTAGGCCAAGTCACTTGTTTCATTTCATCTTTTACACTTTTAATGAATTTCATTGCGGGCCCTCCTGTCCTCTATTTTGTTTCTTTATGTAATGTGTATTGATTACAATATTTACAAAATTTATTGATTTCCAAACGTTCGCCACTTTTTCCTTCACTAACCGATTTGGTATAGTTTCTAGAACCACAAACGGAACAAGCTAATGCTGCTTTCTTCTTTGCCATCCGCTCCTACCTCCTCACTGAAAATCAAAATTATACTCATTTACAGTATCATGGAAAAGATTTTCTGTCAATTCGAGATTGAATAACCTATTGTTTTATAATTAATTATGATATGATTAATTTGAAATTAAGTAAAAATGAGATACATGGAGGTAACTTTATGCTACTAAAAACACTCGTATATAAGAAAAAAGATTTAACAACTGTCACAGAAACTAGTACCTTGGAAGAAGCCTTAGCGATTCTAGAATCCTCTGGTTATCGTTGTGTGCCAATTTTAGATGCTTCAGGAAATATTTTCCGTGGAAATATTTACAAAATGCACATTTATCGTCACAAAGCGAATGGTGGAGATATGACTTTACCCGTCACCCACCTCTTGAAAAATGCAACAAAATTCATTTATTTAGATACTTCATTCTTTAAAATATTTTTTACGATCAAAGAGTTGCCTTATATTGCTGTTCTTGACAATGACAATCATTTCTACGGTATTTTGACCCACAGTACATTGCTAAACATGCTTTCACAATCTTGGAGCGTAGAACAAGGCAGCTATGTTTTAACGATTGCTTCTACTGGAAAACAAGGAGATTTAGCTACGATCGCTAAAATCATCGCAAAACATAGTAGTATCGCAAGTTGCATCACTTTAGATATTGAAAAAGAAGAATACATCCGTCGTACACTGATCACGTTACCTGCACATACAGATCAAAAAGTTTGCGACACGATCGTGAACCATCTTGAAAAGAAAAATTACAAAGTGATCGAAATCGAAAATTTACAAAACCCTGAATAAATGTGTAAAGGATCAGTCAACTTTACGACTTTACGATAGAAAAAAACATACTAAGATTAGCGGATAGAATCAATAACGGTTGGTTCAATCCGCTAATTTTTCAGAAATAAAAACAGTAGCTAAAGATGAATTTCTTTTAACTACTGTTATCCCTTTTTATAAATATATTTTAACTGATTAACAGGTTTTCCTATATCTACCTATTGATCGCTATACTCTTTTTTCAAAGTCTAGGGAACGATCCAAGTAATACATCAATGGTGCAGAAATAGCCATAATGATGAACTCACTCAAAGCTAGCGTACCGTAAGTTGTCCAAAATGCTTGTCCACCAGTTGGTACCAACATGTACGCAATCAATCCCATACTAATTGTAAAGAAAAGCGTATTTAATGCTAATCTTATTTTGACATTCTTTACTTTATTTTGTAGCAAAGCAGTCAACCCCAATGAAATCAAGGTTTGTCCCCCACCATAGACCACATCTAATATACCAAAACCAAAAAATGCGTTATAGACAATGACGCCACCTAACACGCCCCAAAGTAATTTCCGGTTGAAGACTACTAAGTGATTCAAGCTTTCAGAAATACGAAATTGAATAGGTCCAGAAGAGACTGGTGCCACTAAAATCGTAAGTGCCAAATACAAAGCCATAATGATTCCATTTACTACAACGACCATCAATCGTTGGCGTTCCATCGTTTTTTGCATAAAATATTCCTCATTTCTCCTAGTTTTTTTAATGCGGGATGGTTGATGAACCGCAGCTGTCATAAGCAAGGATTCATTATAGCAGATATCCCTGTCTCTTATACACATCTGACGCTGCCGACGATCTACTCTGTGTAGAT
>ERZ1026866.964-NODE-964-length-15992-cov-10.566732_pt1 | contig 15992 bp, 12 predicted proteins | sample MGYA00380163_ERZ1026866 | MGnify/ENA primary metagenome ERZ1026866 (study PRJEB33269, sample SAMEA4719799) | human gut metagenome | biome: human-associated habitat; feature: organic feature; material: feces | place: Cameroon | collected 2013-10 ...
GCAGCAATGTGCGCAGCCGATTGAGTCCCCGTGGATTCAAGGAGATGGGCATCGGTTGGTATCGCTATGAACTGACTCCGAAGGAGGAATGGAAGGACAAGCGCATCGTGCTCGACTTCCAAGGCATTATGCTGGTGGGAGATGTCTATCTCAATGGACAGCGCATCGGGGGCACCGACTATGGCTACCTCGGAATGGATGCCGATATTTCCAAACTCTTGAAGTATGGACAGGTGAACGAGATTGCGGTGAAGGCAGATACTCGCAACCCCAACAACTCTCGTTGGTACACGGGTGCCGGTCTCTATCGTGATGTCAACCTCATCATCACCGACTCCAAGTTGTACTTCCCTCGTCATCCTCTCTTCATCCGTACCGTCAACAACCAACAGGTGAATATCCGTGCGGAGATTGTCAATCAACTGAAAATCGATAAGGCGGTTTCTGCGGCTATGGGAAAGGATGCGCATCATTCCAACATCCCTGTGGAGGTTCGCATCCTTGATGCGGATGGCAAGGTGGTGGCTCAGCAGAAGACTGACCTCGACTTCAATGCCCAGTGGCGTGACCGTGAATATGAGTTGCCTAGCATCTCGCTTCCGAATGCTCATCTCTGGTCGTGCGATACACCTTATTTATATACGGCAGAGGTGACGCTCTATGATCATCAAGGCAATGTGGCTGACCAAATCAAGGAGCAGTTTGGTGTGCGCACCATCGAATATACGCCAAGCCAGGGCTTGCTCGTCAATGGCAAGAAGGTATTGCTGAAGGGCTATGCCAACCATCATACCTTGGGAGCACTCGGTGCTGCGGCTTATCCGCGTGCCATCGAGAAGCGATTGAAGTTGATGAAGGAGTTCGGCATGAACCATGTGCGTACTTCTCATAACCCTTATAGCGAGGACTTCCTCAAGCTCTGCGACCGTCTCGGTATCTTGGTGGTCGATGAACTTTATGACAAGTGGCTCACCCAGTATGCCGGTGGAAAGGTGGAGTGGGAAAGCCTTTGGCAGAAGAACATCCCAGAGTGGGTGACTCGTGACCGCAACCATCCTTCTGTCGTGCTCTGGAGCTTGGGCAATGAGTTGCAGCAGTATGCCAACTTGCCTTTCAACGACTGGGGCGTGACGGCATACAAACTTCAGAAGGAACTGCTTCATCGTTATGATGATACTCGTCTCACGACCGTGGCGATGCACCCTCGCTATCGCAATCTGGAGACCAACGACATTCCTGCCGACTTGGCGGTGGCTACGGAGGTCAACTCCTACAACTATCGCTATATGTACTTCCCTGGCGATATGCAGCGTTATCCAGAGAAGACCTTCTATCAGAGTGAGGCAAGTACGGCTGCGATGGGACCTAACTTCTATGAGATGGATAGGGACAAGGTGATCGGTTTGGCCTATTGGGGTGCCATCGACTATCTCGGCGAGAGTATGGGATGGCCTGTGAAGGGCTGGAACCAAGGTGTGTTCGACATCTCCTTGCAGCCAAAGCCGGATGCTTACTTCGTGAAGAGCATGTTCTCGGAGGAGCCTACCGTGCATATCGGTGTCATCGAGAAGGGTGGCGGCAATGTGCAGTGGAATGGTATCAATGTCGGTGTAGGCAAGCTGTCGGAGAACTGGAATCGTGAGCAGGGCGAGAAGATTTCGCTCTATACTTATACCAATGGTGACGAGGTGGAGCTGTTCTTGAATGGCAAGAGCCTCGGCGTGAAGAAGAATTCCAAAGACCCTAAGCAGCGTGCTCGCATCAAGTGGGATGGCATCGAATATGCACCTGGCACCTTGGTGGCTGTGACTAAGAAGAATGGCAAGGTGGAGGCTCGCCATCAGATAGAGACCACGGGCGAGGCAGTCGCTCTCAAACTCGTTCCTGATGCTGAGACATGGCATGCCGATGGACAGGACTTGATGCACGTTCGTGTCTATGCCGTCGATAAGAAGGGCAGGAGAGTGGTGAATCCGAAAGACCAGAATGCCTTCGCCAAGTTGCAGTTCTCTGTGAAGGGAGGTGCCGACATCGTGGCTGTTGACAACGGTGATATGGCTTCGGGTGAGTTGGCTACTTCTGGCAAGCAACTCTCGAAGACAGCCGAGCGTAGTCTCTTCATGGGTTCTGCCTTGGTCATCTTGCGTTCGCAGACCGATGCTTCCAAGGTGGAACTGACGGTGACGAATGGCAAGGCGAAGAAGACAGTGAAGTTGGAAACGAAATAAAAAGAGTGCAAGGCAGCAGAATGGGATTTCTGCTAGTCTTGCACTCTTGTTTTTTTGATAAGATGTAGAGCTTTCTTATTTGAGAAAGATCTGTATGATGTATCGTCATTACTTGATGACCTTGTCGGTGACGACCTTTCCGTTGGCTAGCGTCGTCTGTCTGATGTTGACTCCTTTGGTGGGAGTCGCTAGTTTGGTGCCGTTCAGCGAGAAATACTCCACACGGGCGATGGCGGAGTGACTGCTATTGCCGTCAGCCAAGGTCTCTTCGATGCCGGTCGTCTTTACGCTCGGATAATACTCGTCGATTGATTCGATGGCATCCTTGTTCTCTTCCTTCATGATGTTCTCCACCAGAGAGTTGGCATACACCTCGATGTTGGTGTAATAGCCCTTGGCATCTAGCGAGTAGGTAAGGGCATCGCTGGCATCGTTGGGGTTCAGACCATTGGCTTTCTCCCATTCGTCAGGGATTCCATCTTTGTCGGAGTCGAAACCTGAAGGACGGCTGCCCTTGCCAAAGTTGGTTTCCGTATAACCATTTACATCAGATACAAGGTCGATGATACCATCCGACTTGGTGACGCTTCCCTTGTAGGTGGCTGTTCCAGTCTTCGTTTCTTCCACGTATCGGGCATCCACCTCGTCACGATAGAGCGATGCTCCCACGTATGCCAATACCTTATTATATGCTTGTTCGGCAGAGTGGGTGGTCACCTCGCCCTTAGGAGCCGGACTGCCCATCTTGATTTTTACACAAGATACGCCATCGATGGTGACGTGGTTGACAGCATCGCCATAGTAGTTGTGGGTATCAGCTGAATATTTCTCACCATCGAGTTCGTGGGTTCCCTTGTCGTAGGAGATACCATTCCAGTCCTTGTTCTTGGTCACCTTTCCTGCGGTGGTCTCTGTCGTATTGCCATTGATATAGTAACGGCTCGTCATATTGTATAGTTCGGGATGATTCTTGTCGGAGTTGCCGCTTGTTGCCACGGTCACGAGGGTGATGCGCTCTTGATTTCCTCGTTCGCTGCCCGTGCTTACATCTACCTTGATACCATTTTGGGTTGTCTCCTTCAGGTTCTTGCTAGGACCCGCCTTGTAATAGTTGTTGACGATATTGATTTGTCCACCGCCGGGACCGCCATAGCAAGTACCTTGGGCATTGTACATCACGCAGTTGCGGAAATCCACGTTCTCTGCTTGTACTGGGTTCTTCCACTGGTAGGTCTTGTAATCGTAGTTGCTGGTATATCCTGTCCAACTATATCGGGCACCGCAGAAGCGAGGGCCTCGGTTCATCACGTGGGCGATGAAGTTGTGGTGGAAACTGGCTAGTTTTCCTCCCCAGATGCCGCCATAGCCGTGTGCTCCCTTGCTGTGTCCTGGGTTGGTGAGGCTTTCGGCTATCGTACACCATTGCATGGTGAAATTGTTGTTGTCATAGAATGAAGCCACCTCGTCGATGCTCCAACTGAAGGAGCAGTGGTCGAAGATGATGCCCGTCTTGTTGCGTTGCCAAGTGGCATCGGCGCCATCATTGATGTCTTTCTCTTGACCACGACGGAAACGGATGAATCGGATGATGCAGTTGCTCTCAGGACGGATGGTGTAATATCGGAGGGTGATGCCCGGTGATGGGGCGGTCTGTCCGAGAATGGTGGTGTTGGCACCGATTTTGAGCTCGCTCGCCAAAGGAATCACGCCCGATACATCGAAGACTACGATTTTCTTCTTGCTGCCATTGACGGCGGCACGGAAGGAACCTGTTCCACTATCATTAAGATTGGTGACGTGGACGACTGTTCCACCTCTTCCTCCGGTCACATATCTGCCATGACCTTCTGCTCCTGGAAATGCCGGTGCTTGTGCGTTGGCTGTCATGCAGAGAAGCGAGGCAGCCAAGGATGCGAGTAGTTGTTTGTTCATTTGCTAGTTGTAGTTTGTTGTTTTTATTGTTGATACGATTGCGATAAGATCGCCTATTTGTTGGCAAAGTTACATTTATTCTTTCGTATCACCAAATGTTTCTTAGTGAAATCATATCATTGTTTCGTTATTTTAAACTTTTTATGGAGAAATGTTTGGTGGATTAAAGAAAAGTTATTACCTTTGCATCCGAATTAAGACATCAAGAGTTGCTCATTTGTGGCACACCAACCGAGTTTCGCATAGAGATAACCACGGTGGTAAAAGGATGCGTAAGTGTTTAACAACTTAAAATAATTATCTTTATGAATACAAATTCAAACAATTCAAAGAGTGTGAATGATGCTGTCAATGCACAGCGTGTAGGTAACGAGCATAACAATTATGCTCAGGTAAGAATCGCTCATTATGCCGCTCGCTTTGCCGAGTATGATGATGAGAAGTTGCAGGCGACTGTTGCCCATGAGCGCAAGGTGCGTGGCTGGGTCTCAGAGCGCAGCTACTTCTTGGCGGCGTTGAGAGAGGAGTGCGAGAAGCGCCACCTTGATTATTGCTGGTAAGGGTTGAACTCCTCGATAAAAGGCTGGAGGTTTCCGCCTCTTGGCGAGTTAAGGTCTTCGAGGATGGCGAAGGCGATGAGCTTGTATTTGTTCTTGAGCTCCGCCTCATCGATCACTTCATGGAAGAGTTGGGCAATGTGGTGAGGAGGATTGTGGAAGGCTCCACAACCGAAAGCACCTAGCACAATGCTGTCGTGACCATGCAGCAATCCGATTCTTAGCATCGTGCGCATCTTGTTCTTCGTGATGGCTGCATCATGCTCCGTGATGTTTCCGTCGGCATCTAGCTTTGGGTGATTGATGGCTGGCACGGCAACGAACGACATGTAATAAGGAGTGTCGAGTAGGGCGAAGTCTTGCTTGGCTCCAGCTCGGAACACGGTAGCCTTCGGAACATACACTCCACCGAAGGGAACGGCGAGGGGATACTGGTATCTGCTTTTCTCCAATCCATACTCTGCTGCGTAGGAGGCGTAGCGATACATGGAGAGGAAGAGGTTGGTGCTGCGGAAGAGACTCTCCTCCTGTGCTCGGCTACCATTCAGCACACCACCGCCAGGGTTGCGACGGCTGGCAAGGTTGAGCACCACGGGGTTGTATCCTTCCTTCTGCAACTGGTGTCCGCAATGTATGCTGTCATCATTTTCCACGATGATCTTCGTTTCACCTTCGATGGTAGGCACGCCAGTAGCATCCAATGCCTTGGTATAAAATCGGCTGCCCTTCATCATCGCCTCATTATCTGGCAGTTCCACTTCCTCCCCATTCACAGAAGTATAGCTTCCCTCCTGTACGATATCGATGGTTTGCTGATAAACATCAGCCAGTTGTCTTCTGTCGTTGATCATATAGCAATTTTCTCTTTCTGTTTAGACTCATTGATTTCTTCTTTTAGATATTCATAGATATATAAAGGACTTTGAATATATAGTCCGGTTTCAGTATCAATGAGTTTCTTGTAAATATTTGAATTATATACTGTATTAAAGGCATCAAGAATCTTCATGCCATAATCCTCTTGTAAAAGAGATACAATTTCTTCTACATCACAGTCGATAATGAAATTAATTTGTTTTTTCTCTAATGCCATATCCTTTTAAGTTTAGAAATAGCCTTTTCTGTCCCAAAGAAGTATTGGCTATTCAGTTTTTTATATTCCAATCTTTTGACGAGTTCTTCTATGGTGATAAAGTGTAGCATAAATATGTTGATTTGGTAAACTACGCTATCATCTGCTACGGGGCCAACAACAATATCGTAGTTATGTACCCTTTTGCCCCTTGCTTTTCTGTTGCTAAGGATGAATTGTGCCCATTCATTGCTGACACCTTCAAAGACTTTTACTTTTAGTTCTTTGGAGCTAAGCAGACTTTCGTCAAATTCATATTCCTGTACGATAGGTGAACCACAGCTAGAAAATTTCGTGCGTCTGACAGCCATATCAAGAGCTTGTTGCTTGATATCTGTAAGATAGAATCCTTTTCCGAAGTCCTTATTGGGCTTACATTTTTGGAAGTCTATCTCTTTGAAGTCGATGTTTGTACCATGAAATAATCTCATTAGATGGTTCCTCCATTCCTTCTGCTAATAATTAACATATCATGTATAGCATCATCCAATGACAGAAGATGCTCTGCGGCATAACATTCGTCTATAAAATCAAGTGCCTTATGTTCTTTCAAGTAGTTGAAAGACATGTCGGAAGGCATTCCGAATGCCTTTCCGAATTGGGTAATACACATATTGATATATCTAATCTTGTCCATAAGCTTATTTTTTTTATTTGCCGCAAATTTACATCTATTTTCTTAAATCACCAAAATATATTATATAAAAATGCAGCATTCTCAAATCATTTTGTAATTTTGCCTTATAATTATGTCCTACCAAATGGCAAAGCAATAATGGACGATGTTTCGTATGATAGGATATGGCGAGAATATCGGTTCAGTTTTCCCAAGCATATTGAAGGTTTGGAAAGAGGAGCGATGGGCAGAACCGGAACTTACAGAGCGACAAGATTTGAATGAGGTTCATTTAATGTTGAAAATAGCACTGGATACCCAATCGTCCGATAACATGGAATCGTCCAGTATTTCGTCCGATAAATCGTCCGATAACTTGGAATCATCCAGTAAATCGTCTGAAAATGGTCCAGAAACCGTCCAGAAACCAACCGGAAACCGTCCAGAAACGTCCCAGAAAACATCCCAGCAAAATCTTTTCCGTTACGGATATTTTGCGCATTTGAGTTTGCTTAAATCAAATATTCTTTGTATCTTTGCCATCGAATCTTTTAAGTAATGTCTGTATGGAAAATGTAATATTGAAAGGAGACAGTGAATATATGGTTGTTTTGTTGGCTGATTTGCGACAAATAGTTAATAATGCAAGAACAAATGTTGCTTATGCTGCCAACCAAGAACTCACCTTGATGCATTGGAGAATGGGTGAGCGAATTAATTGTGAAGTACTTGGAAATGAGCGTGCAGCGTATGGAAAACAAATTGTCGCGCAAGTGGCGCGACAATTAAAAGCAGACTTTGGAACAAAGGGATTTGATGAAAAAAGTCTTCGACGCATGATGCAGTTTGCTTCTGAATTTACTGAAGAAAAGATTGTCGCACAACTTGCGCGACAATTGAGCTGGTCGCATTTTGTAGAGGTATTGCCCATTAAAGATTCTCTAGCACGCGAATTTTATCTAACCTTGTCTGCTACGAATAGATGGAGCAGGAATCGCCTTCGTAAGGAAATAGACTCCATGCTCTATGAGCGGACTGCTGTAGCGACTAAGCCAGATGAACTTGTAAAACGTGAACTGGCAGAACTACGTGAGGATAATGTAATGTCTCCTGACCTTGTTTTCAAAAGCCCTTATTTCCTGGAGTTTGCTGGTCTTAAGGGAATGTATAGCGAAAAGGATTTAGAGGATAGCTTAGTGGCTCATTTGGAACAGTTCATCTTGGAGCTTGGTAATGGCTTTACTTTCGTAGAGCGACAAAAGCGCATGATAATAGATGGAGAAGATTTCTATTTGGATCTGTTGTTTTATCATCGCCGACTTCATCGGCTGATTGCTGTAGATTTGAAGTTGGGACGTTTTAAGGCTCAATACAAAGGACAGATGGAACTATATCTTCGTTGGCTTGAAAAGAATGAGATGGAACCAGGTGAAGAATCCCCATTGGGGCTTTTGCTCTGTACTGAGGGCAGTGAGGAGCAGATAGAATTGCTTCAGTTGGATAAATCAGGAATAAAGGTTGCGCAATATATGACAGAGTTGCCACCAAGGGATGTTTTGATTCAGCAGATTCGAAAGTCCATGGAGATAGCCAAAGGTTTGGGCAAGTCTTAAACTTTGTCATTTTGCATCAAAATTATTTCGCAGTCTCAATTATTTTTCGTACTTTTGCCCTCGAAAGGGAGGCGAGGGCTAGCGCCTTTGCCGCCCGATAAACTGAATGTATAACAATTAAAATAGAAAATAAGAAACAGAAAGAACAATTTTATAGACATATAATGTATTAATATACAAAGCGTTTACGATTATTTGGAATACTCTCGAAATTTGGCGATAGAAAGATGTATATTCCTTAAATAAGTTCTGTGAACGCCTGCGCTATAGCGTGGGCGGAACTTATCGGAATATACGGGCCACGCCAAATGCCTGAGAGTATTGATAAGTGAAGCTCACGCTTCTTTTATCCTTATTCTTAGGCATTTTCTGTGTGCCTGTATTTCCTAAATGTTGTTTTCGCTCGTTGAGTTATAGCGGCATTTTATTGATATTGGTTATGTTGCCAACATCTTTTGTCTTCTTTGCAAAAATCACCAAACATGGTTTCTGTTTGTGGTTGTTTTCAAGAATTATTTGCTGCTAGAGGTTAAACCAATGAAGTGTATTTAAGTGTATTTAGCTATCCATCTTTTGCATATTTATATTATGTATGAGATGGAAGCTTTTGCATTTGAATATACTTGTTGACAAGTTTCGTAATTGAAATTGCGAAAGATAACAATGGCAGGTACGTATAAATTTATTGATTTATTTTGTGGTATTGGAGGGTTTCGCTTAGCTTTTGAAAAGTTAGGTGCTAAATGCGTTTTCTCCTCAGATATAGATTCTTTTGCTCAGCAAACATATTGTGATAATTTTGGTGTTGTGCCAAATGGTGATATTACCAAAATTGAAGCAAAGCAAATCCCATCTTTTGATATATTGACAGCTGGTTTTCCTTGTCAACCATTCAGCTATGCAGGCTTATGTAAAGGCTTTGAAGACCAAACGAGAGGAACACTGTTTTTTGATGTCTGTCGTATATTGTCTTATCATAAACCTAAAATGTTCTTTTTGGAGAATGTTAAGGGATTGGTATCTCATAATGGAGGAAAGACTATGAGTACAATATTGGAAAATCTTAATGAGTTAGGTTATGATGTTCATTGGAAAGTGTTAAGTTCTTTGGATTTTGGATTGCCGCAGAAACGTGAAAGATGGTATTGTGTCGGATTTGACAAAAAGGTCGATTTCGATTTTCCAAGGCCAATACAGAAAAAGGCTGTACTTCGTGATATTATTGATTTGACAGATTGTAATCCAGTGTTGAAACTGAGCAAATTTGAACATGACAGAATACAGTATCATTTTCTACATTGCCATGAACAGGAAAGGGTTCAACATGATAATTCTAAATATGCCCCTAATACGAAGAAAGGAAAATATGGTATATTCTCTTTTCAAAAGTCTGATGGATCGTTAAGGTTTCATGTGGGTGATGCTGCAAAAACTCAAATACAGGAAGCTTTTTATGCTTGCTTGGCTACTTATGCGCCTACTATTATAGCGGGGCGAACTCCAAAATTATGGGATATAGATAGAAAACTTTCTGTGTTGGAAGCGAAACGTTTACAAGGGTTTCCTGATAATTTTAAGTTTACGGTATCTGATAATCAAGCATATAAGCAACTAGGAAATTCTGTAAGTGTTCCAGTGATAGAGAAGATAGCTGAAGAAATGATTAAGTCATATAATAAGTAGAAATTATGTATTATATTTCAGGACAAGTAGTAGTGAATTCTATTTCCGCATTAAGGGGAAAGGTAGAGAATAAGTTCTTGGGATTGCTTGGCATATTAAAGGCTATCTCAACAGATAAAGTTATGCCTAATTTTACGTATAGAATTAATGATGGAGAATTGGCTTCTTGGCTTGATAATCAATTGTATCTTGCTAATTATGAAGGTACATACGGAAGTTCTGAACTTTATATCAAGTTTTCTTCACAATGGTTTCAATATGTGAGTGAAAGGTTTATAGATAAGACGATAAATGTAAATTCTCTGTTAGTGTTTTTATATAAATACGAAGCGTTTGATAGAGAACTTACTTGCCAAGAACTTTTGTTGCGCTTTTGTGAAGATTATCATTTGTCTCAAGAAGTAGTAAAACAATGGTTTGTCATAGATGAAATTCAACTGTCTTATGATACTATTCTTTTTTCTAAGGTCAGTTTGAAAAAACAGCTTTGTATTCCGAATAATACGATTTCATTTGATGCACCATATTCAGTTAAAGCAAGAGCTGGTGAACTTTCACGAGCTCCTTTCTTGCAGACATTATATGCAGGAATGGATAGTATTAAATGTTTGTTGCTCCTTAGAGAAAATATAGATGAGTATTATAGTGGAAAGAATGTTGTTTGTAAAGCACAGTTTACAGCAAATGTCGCTTCCAAGTATCGCCCCTACATCACCGCCATCAAGTCGAAGCCATTTCTTTTATTGGCTGGTATCTCTGGTACAGGCAAGAGCCGCATCGTCCGTGAGTTGGCTCGTGCTTGCTGGGATGTAGATTCCCCTGAATACACGGCGCATAAACCGAAGAACTATGAGATGGTGCAAGTGAAACCTAATTGGCATGATTCCTCAGAGTTGATTGGGTATGTGAGCCGTATCAATGGCGAACAGTATGTGGTTGGGCCATTCCTTAGATTCATGGTGAAGGCGATACTCGACCCTAATACTCCTTACTTCTTGTGTTTGGATGAGATGAACTTGGCTCCGGTGGAGCAATACTTCGCTGAGTTCTTGAGCGTTATTGAAAGCCGTAAGCAAGAGAATGGCAAGGTTGTAACTGATCCTATTGTGGATTATGAACCAACGGAAGCTTATAAGAATCTGATAGACCAACTTTTTGATGATGACGAAATACGTGCAGAGTATTTGAAGGAGAAAGGAGGCAAGCGTCTTTCCATCCCTCAAAATCTCATTGTCGTAGGCACAGTCAACATGGATGAGACCACCTTCTCTTTCTCTCGAAAAGTGCTTGATAGAGCTATGACCATCGAGATGAATGAGGTGAACTTGGCTGGTGGATTGACCCAAAAACATGAAACAATAGGCAAACTCAACTTTGATGACTTGGCAGGGATGAATGTGGAAGGCGTGGATGTTTATGCTGATCATCAGGATGTTTGTGATAAGGCTATTGCGTATCTCCAAAAGATAAATGATGTCTTGGAGGGCACCCCGTTCAAGGTGGCTTATCGTACACGCAATGAGTTCTTGCTCTATGTGGTCAACAATCTGCCTTATCGCAAAGATGAGGATGGAAATGAATTGAGCGAGGAAGAGGTCGTGGCTCGTGCCTTGGATGAGATTACTTCGATGAAAGTTCTCTCTCGCATTGAGGGCGATGACCAAAAGGTAAAGGAAGAACTTCTTGCTCGATTGGAACAGGCTGTGACCGATATGTTGCCTGAGACATTACATGAGAAATCTGTTTCTTTGGCTAAGTTGAAGGAAATGAAAGAACGTTGTAAAACGGGCTTTACCAGTTTTTGGAGTTAATCAAGTATTTGGATAGAGAAGAATATAAGGTATATATAAATAGGTAGTGTATGGAACTGCTGAGGCTGGAGCATCAAGACTTTGTGATGACCATCGAATGCACCAAGTTTGATGCAATATGGAGAAAGGCTAAGGGGAATGTGGGAGAGGAACATCTTACTTCCACTTACTCTTGGTCGGATGGCGTCGTGTCGGTGGAGCGGCTTGGGGAGGAAGGTAAATCTTCAGAAAGTATCTTGAAGGATGTGCGTGCACCAGCTATCTTCTTTGATAACGCAGATTATCCGATATGGATTGATTTCAAGGAAAATAGCCATGTCAAGGGGGCAAGGTTGTGTTCTGTTAGCCAAAGTGATAATGAGCGATTTGCCTTCAGAAGAGGACTGCTCGCTGGCTTTCTCAACTATGGCAATGAGATAGGACGTTCGGAAATCAACTTCGAATATGATACGGATAAGGGAAAGCGAAGGTTCTCTTTCTCCTTTGAGGTGTTGAGTACCAAGCTTGATTATCATAGCCATTGGAAGAAGATAGTGGAAGACATCGAACAAGAGTATCGTATGCTATCGCTTGATTTCTTGAAGCGAACTTTCCATAGCTTTTCTCCTGATGCAAATGGCGAGACACCAGAGATTATCTGGTGGAGCATCTTTGCGGCTGAACAAAAGAAGTTCTTGACTGCTTGTAAGAATATCATAGAGCGTCCTCGCCATCGATTGCATGGTAGGGAGACTTTTCTTCGTGCCGATAAGTTGCGCAGAATACCTATGTCCTTAGAAAATGAGATAGCCGAACATCGCAAGGAGCTTGCTCGTCTTTATCGGGTGGAGGAACAGGTGCAGTCGAACGATACACAAGAGAATCGTTTCTTGAGACATGCCTTGGCGCAAATCACGGATAGATATGCTGTGTTGAAGGAACGTATCTTGAAGGTTGAGAGCGTATCAGATACTACAAGGGAGGAACTGGATGAAACCTTTCTTGCTCTCAATAGGTTGCGGAGAAATCCTTTCTTCCGTACCATTGGTCGTTTCAAGGGATTGAATCAGGAGAGTCTTGTTTTACAGAAAGCTACGGGCTATAGTCAGGTTTATCGCACATGGAATTTGCTTCGCAAGGCTTATTCTCTCAATGAGGGTATGTATCGTTTGCAGTCTAAGGACATCGCCACGCTCTATGAGATTTGGTGCTTTATAGAGGTGAGCCATATTGTAAAGCATCAGTTGCATCTGGATGATAACGATGTGGAGCATCGCAATCGCATGGAGATGAATGGCTTGTTTACTTGGGAACTTGGCAAGGGTGAGCATTCTCGCATCCTCTTCCGAAAGGATGGGGTAGAGTTGGCGGAACTTGTTTATAATCCTAAGAATACGGAGCGGGTGAATGATAACATCGGTATGACTCACCTCATCGTGCCAACCGTACCTCAGAAACCGGACATCGTATTGCAACTTACCAAAAACGATCTTCAGAAGGACATGAAGATGACTTATCTATTTGATGCCAAGTATCGAATAGCCACCAAGTTGGGCAATGGGGTTGATGTGCCTCCAGATGATGCCATTAACCAGATGCACCGTTATCGTGATGCCATCTATTATAGAGATTATGCTGAGGCTCCTCTCAAGAAGGAGGTGATAGGCGGTTACATCCTTTTTCCTGGTGATGGAAATCCAATGGATGTGGAGATGGCTAAGTTCTACCAGACCATCAAGGAAGTGAATATCGGTGCCTTTCCGCTTCGTCCCAATGATGAGAGAAATAGATGGCTGCTAGAAAACTTCATACAGGAATTGATAGAGACGAAAGCGAAGGATACCGTGCAGCATGTGATACCGCAGAAGGGTACGGTGGTGGAAGTGGATAATCGGGTATTGGTAGGATTGGTAAGACCAAGCCATCGCCGTGGCTATGTGCAGAGTTTCGAGGATGGTACTGCCACCTTATATTATACGGGCAGCAAGTTTCCAACAACGATTCCTTTACAGGATCTTCATTACTTCATACCTTATTTAGGCGAAAAGGGTATCCGTGATGTCTATGAGATAGTGAGTATGCGTACCATTTCGAGTAGAGAGGCCAAGCAGGATGAGGGAAGTGATGCAAAGGATGACTTGCGACTGGCATTCGAATTGAAGTACAGTCGTTCTATTGCCAAGGAATATCGCAAGATAGATACTTCTCGAATGAAAAGCTATACTTTCTTGGATACCACGTTCTCTGAATTGGAAGATATGTTATAATGGCTTGTATGCCTTGATGTAATGTTGAGATAACATGAACGCCTAAAGAAAAAAGTATGCAAGCATATGATGAAAGTTTCCCAAAGATATAATGAAAGTCCTTCGAAGATATAGGTTATGTTGTTGAAACAGATAGGTTCGTTGAACGCATATCAGCTGTTGTGCGCTCGCCCATCAGCTGATATGCGCATGTACTACACGTGTTGTGCACACGTCACTTAGTTGATGGACGGTAATATGATAACTATTGGCACAAAAGCATCCTGTTTGGCTTGCCTAAGTATCATATTTCCGAGCCATAACTATCATCGTAATCAATCATTTCGTGGATATGGCAGTACAAGGGTATGGATGGGTAGCATAAGGCTACCCATTCTTTATTTCTCGTAAATCAAAAAATCTTGCTTAAGTCTTGTATCAGCCACTTCCATACAGGCATTACCTCGATGGTCTTGCCATTTACTTCCACAGTTTCCTCGGTATCATAGCTTAAAATCAGGAGGCGTTGGCAATCCAAAACCTTGGTGAATTTTATCAATGCGGTGCTTTCTTGTTGCCAGGTCTCATCAGTCTTATGAGGATTGTAGCTTACCTGTTTATTATTTATGTTCTCATTATTGTGGCTTTATACCATTTCCAATATCTTATCCAGCATTCCCACATAATAGAAGGGGAGATTGATGAGATGGAAGGGATGACCAGTGGGTGATACCACTTTGTCTATGCTATATTCTCCAGGCCAAATACGGATGGCGATGCTTGGAGCATCGGGCTGTGACATGAAGGAATGGAGGGAGCGAAGATGAGCATTGGTACCCGACTTGACTTCTATTGGTAGAATCTGTGAATGGTGCTGCCAAACGAAATCAACCTCTGCTGATGAACCTTTTTTGTCTCTTACCCAGAAATATTGCTCGTTGCGGAAGTTGCGATCCAAGACAATGCGTAGCTCTTGAGCTACGATTTGTTCTGCTGCATGTCCTTTCCATACATCCAAGAGCGAGTTACCCTGTAGATATTCTGCCTGAATGTCAACAGAGAAATTCATAATGCCTGTATCTACCCAGATTAGTTTGGGTTGTCTTGCAATGGCTGGTACAGCAGGAGCTTTGACTGATGTGACGGGGTAGTCCAAGTTGAGCAAGAATGCTTTCTGCATCACTTCCATAGCCTCGTGTATTTCCTTGCTGGTGTAATTGCTACCACCAAATCGTGCAAATGTAATGGTTTGACCGGCTTCTGCCCAACCATGAGTAAGTAGATGACGTATGATTCTTACTTGATTTTCGTTGCGGGCATACTTTTCTACGTCTTCATTGTAGCCATCTAATAATGAACGGTAGATAGGGGCTAACCTGGTTAGGTTATGGGTCTTGGCGTATCCGACCAAAGCTTCAGGCATGCCGCCGATTAAACTATAGTGATTGAAATGGGTCAAGAGCATGTCGTGGTATAGTGAGGAAACGTTGATGTCTCTTACCATTTGTTCCAATTGTTCTTCGCCCATCGCATTGAGGTATTCCAAGAAGGAGCATGGGCGAAGGGATAGATAATCCACTCTACCCACAGGGAATGAGATGCGTTGCTTGATGAGGGTTTGAAGTCTAGAGCCTGCTGCAATGATGTGCAGCCATGGCATCTCTTCATAGAAGTATCTGAGTAAGCCTACTGCCTTCGGTTCATTTTGTATCTCATCTATAAAGAGTAGGGTACGCTTGCTTTCATCTACCTTTATTTTCTTTCTGAGGCAGATGAACTGGAATATTTCTTTTACGTTGTCTGATTTCGAGAAGACTTCTGCATCGGAACTACGTTCAAGGTTTAGCTTGATATATACATCATATCTCTTGCCAAATTCGTTCACCAATGTGGTCTTTCCTACTTGCCTTGCCCCTCGTAATACGAGTGGCTTTCTTGTGTCTCGTTCACTCCATTTCTGGAGTTCTTCTATTAATTGCCTATATATCATATAGTTTGCTCCTTTATTATTCGCTGCAAAGATACTAATATTTTCCTAAAACATAGGCAAAAATATAGTAAAACTTTCCTAAAACATAGGCAACTTGTCTTGAAAACTTCCTAAAACATAGGCAAATTCTCTTCGAAAAATACACTTTTCTAAAGGGCACAGAACGAAGCGTATATAAAGCCTTATGCCTAAATATCGGGTGAAG
>ERZ1026866.968-NODE-968-length-15962-cov-5.629786_pt1 | contig 15962 bp, 13 predicted proteins | sample MGYA00380163_ERZ1026866 | MGnify/ENA primary metagenome ERZ1026866 (study PRJEB33269, sample SAMEA4719799) | human gut metagenome | biome: human-associated habitat; feature: organic feature; material: feces | place: Cameroon | collected 2013-10 ...
GATCGTCGGCAGCGTCAGATGTGTATAAGAGACAGATCTGGAATCCCAGCTTCACATGTACCGGCACCGGATTTTTCTCTTCAATCTGTTCAAGTAAGAGCTCTGCCCCCTTGATTCCACTCGTTTTATACCCAAAATGAACCGTTGGAATACCGCCTGTCACAGCCCTTAACATCTGATTATCACCAAATCCTGTGACACAGATACCAGACTGTTCCAAAATGTGTAGCATCCTTGCACCAGAATTCTGAACCGACTCCGGAACCGCCTTTTTACTCTGTGCGATCAATGCCTCGATTGCTCCCGCTGCAATCGTATCTGTTGCGCATGATATGATATCGATTCCACTTTCTTCACCCAACAAATCCACTACTGCTTCATATCCGCCGCTCATTGTAAATTCTGATTCGCGTCTGTACCGATGGTCATCGAAAGTAATCCCTGCTTCCTGAAGTCCCTTGCGGAACCCGTCTTCTCTGGCAGCACCTGCTGCCTTATCTTCACGAGTAACACCAATATATGCAATCTTGCAATCTTCAGGTCTTCCACCATTCCGCTTCAATGCTTTCACCGCAACTTCTTGTCCCATTGCTCTTCCCGCACCAAAATCATCATGATAGATACAGCTTGCCATTTCTGTCTCCTGTCCCACAACCACAACCGGAACCTTTGATTCTTTTAAAAATCTCCGATGCTCGTCTGTAAGCACTGTACCGATCAGTACAATTCCATCTACCGGATAACTTTCAAAGATTCTCAGATAAGTCAGCTCATTCTTTGGCTGATTATCCGTGCTTGCAAGAAGCATCTGGTACCCTCTTGCCGAAAGAACCTGTTCAATTCCTGCTGTGATCCGGCTGATTGATTCTGAATTGATCTTCGGAGCCACCACACCAACCAGATGTGCGCGTCCGGTTCTTAGGATTCTTGCCTGAGTAGACGGCTGATATCCCGTCTTTTCAATCACTTTACGGATCTGCTCCTTTTTCTGTTCACTCACATATCCGCCATTCAAATATCTTGATACTGCTGCGCTGGACACCCCGGCCATCTGCGCAATCTCTTTTATCGTCATTGTATACTGCCTGCCTTTATTTCCCTGATTTTCGAAATTATCCAGATCCATTTCCGCTATTTTTCTAACTTTGACCTGAATCCGAATGACATTCACATTTTAACATTCAACAGACAAATATGCAACGGCGCTGCGCTACATCATTCTTGATCTACCTGTTACTGTTCACACGATGTGCGACCAGCAACGCATCTCGCCATTTTAAATCGCCTTTGGCGATGGGGCGAGATGCATTCAAATCAAAACACGCATCCTCCGTGTCAATCAGCGGAGTGATTGACACGGGAGTGAACTGTAACCTGTCCCTATCATATAAAAATCCATAAAGTATTACTCTTCCATTCGTCTGATCGTTAGAACAAGTAGATAAGCCAATGATCCTGTTCCACCCCTCTTTTCCTTTTTTCTCAGGAAGACGATACTGCACGGCATGTGCCTTTATATATTCCATCAGTTCTTCCAGATTCTCTTTCTTATAATCTTGTGGATTATAAATAACTTCATCATACGCATCCGTCTCCACACAGGCGAACCACTGGATTTTTTCTAACTGTTCATTCAAATATAGCGTACCTGTTTTATGCGATTCAAAATACTCCTTTTCTTTATAATTCATCACATCCCCAAACATTGCGCCATTATCCATGTGGTGACCATATAATAAACTGTAACTGTCAATAAATTTTCTGTCATTTCTGCTATCCAGAAAAATACTTCCTGAAAGAGCAAATTCTCCATAAATATCCTGGTTGATATATTCCAGATTTGTTTCTCCCTGCACAACCGGATAATCAATCTTTGTTCCGTCTACCGTCAGCCAGGCACACACATCCGGATTGATTTTCTGAAGTTCCTGCAGGGACGGACTTTCATCCATTTTCCCTGCAGGTTTATATTTCATTAATTCTCCGCTGATAAACGCACGTCGGTTGATCTGGCAGGTATCCCATAATGAATATGCACCATAAAGAAGCATAAGAATAATAAAGAGCGCTGCCAGAATTTCCAATATCTTATTTCCCGCTTTTATAACTTTAAAAAACAGCTCTTCCCTCTGCTCCCCTGCCTCCTGACCTTCTGTCGTTTCATTTATCATGCTCTTTTTCTACGAAAGAAAACTGATCCAAGTGCGCCTGCCGCACCCACAAGTAGTACGTATGGTGTGTATTTCTTTGCGACGCCTGTTACTACAGCCGCATCTTTCTCATTCACATACTGAACTACTGTACCATCTTCTTTTGTAGTTCCTGTCTTTGTTCCGGTCGCAGTTGTTTCTCCGTCAATCATAGTGGTATATCCATCTTTATTCGCATCGGTCTCTGTTACCGTGTATTTATCAGATTCTGTCAATCCATAAATTGTAATCGAACCTGTATCAGAAATCTGATAAGAAGTTTCTGCTTCATTGCTCGTGATGTATTGTGTAAGTGCCTGTGCATTTGCATTTTTCTTCACTACAACTTTGTAGAGTTCTCCCTGTCCACCATTCACCGCAACCTTGAATTCAAAGGATTTATTTTTAACGCCCTGATTACCTGTGATCGTTTTTTTGATTGTCACATCATGTGTTGCATCATTTTCTGCACCATAATCATTGATAAATTCAAGATCACCTTTTTCACCGTTATTTTCTGTAATTACATTTCCAACATAAAGTGCTCCATCTGCTCCGTTATATACAAAAAGATAAACATCTCTGCCTGCTGTATCATAATCGATTCCTTCATAAGAACCTGCATCTTCAGTCACAACATAATGATAAACACCGGCATGTTCAAATACCTCTGCATTGATTTCCAATGTTGCATTCTTGCTGTAAACTGCTGCCAGTGTATCTTCTCCTGATGGTTGGAATCCGATTGTCTGGGTGGCCTTGATTCCACCTGTCACACCGGCATATACTACATTATCTCTCCAATTTTCTGCTGCTTCACCATTCTCCACATGAAACGAAAATGAAGTGTTTGGCTGGTATGTATTTCCATCCGTTGTCACTGTTTTCTTCAGATTCAACTGTGTGATCGGTTCATTTTCCTCGGCCGCCGCATTTACCACACAAACTGACATCATCATCATGCTCGCCATTGCCATTGCTGAAATACGTCCTGCTGTTTTCCTATTCATAATCTCTACCTCACTTTTTACTCTGATTTCCGGTTTTCAGATATCTGACCGGCGGAGCACCGTAATTACTCTGCCTTTTATCTCCTTGTCCTTCACAGCTCCAAAATACCGGCTGTCTTTTGCATTTTCCCGTTGATCTCCCAGAATAAAATATTCTCCGCTATTCAGCGTCAGTGGATAGACCGTGTCACTTTCGTATTGCGGTGTATCATAGAAAATATCATTTTCCACAATCTTACTTCCATTGATCTTTACCTTTTCGTCCTCTGTAATCTCTACTGTATCGCCGCCGGCTGCGATCACTCTGCCCACATATTTCTCTCCTGCTTTCTGAAGAACCACCACATCCCCGCTTTTCGGTTTTTCCAGTCGATAATAAAAGAGCAGATCTCCCGCACTGATGCGTGGCGACATGTCATTGTTTTTCATGGTTGTAATGCCAAACAACAGCCCGAACAAAACCCACAGAAACACCAGAAGAAATGCAAGACGAATCAGAAAAAGATGAATCTCTCCTTTTAATTTCATGAATCTTTTTCTTTCCTCTTTCTTCGAAGAAACAGAAAAAACGCGCCTCCTGTTACGCCTGCTGTTTCTATCAGGATTGTAGGAAACATCCTGTTCTCTACTCCTGTCGGAACAACCATAAGCGGTTGATACTGATTCGTATATGTTACTGTTACAGTCTGCTCCTTCGCTACATCAATTTGTGCTGTCATCCCCTCTGTCTGACTTTCCTGTCCCACGAGATAAAAGGTATGCCCCAGCCTGTAGTTATTCTGTTCCTGAGCAATCTCCGTCACTGTATATTCCCCAGGTTCAATCGCCTGAAGAGATGCACTCCACTGACCATTTTGCGGAAGCTTCACTTCTTCGATCACTTCTTCTCCCCGTTTTACTTGAAATGTAAAGGACTCGTCCGGAACCTGACTCGCTGCAATTCCCTCCACCTGTTTTGTAATCATCAGATTACCTGTTTTTGCCGGTGGGGTTGGGAGATCCTTTCCAAAAGAAATGTTATCGAGCAGGTTTCCATTTGACAGATTTCCATTTGCTGCCGCTACTGCCACAAAATAAAATCGAGTAACATATTGCCCTGCCGGAACCGTATAATCTCCATAGTGATAAGTCCATCTGCCGGCTTCATCTGACAATACAGCCTGTACATCTGGATTACTCTGATCAAATCCCGATCCTGCCGGATTCCAATCAGAACTCATTGATTTCGTATCGCTGATGATAACCGCCATCGTGTCTGTTCCCCAACGTCCGGCATGTTCCAATCCCCAGTGAAGGACTGTTCCCGGTTCTGTCAAAACATCCTGATAAAGTGCTCCTGGTTCCTCACAGTTTAATTCTGCGAACTGATTTTCCTGTGCCGCACTGCTGATGTTATAAACCGGCTTTGGATCATTAACCGTATTTCCATAATAACTTCTGCTTCCGTCTGCAATCTCGATATAATAATCTTTCTGATTTCCAGCGCCAAAATATGCACCTTTCGCTGTTGTCTTCCAGTACAAATTATTCGTTCCATTTGCTACCTGAATAAAATGTGCATTCTTATAAGTCAGTGTTCCTACATCAGATACTTTTGGCGTCTCAAAACTTCCATTCTGAAGCTTGTCATAATAATTCACCTTGTATTCGGAAGAATAAACTGTCACCGCCTCATTTACTGTCACTTTCACACGAAATGTCTTCTGTGCACCATCTCTTGCAACTTCATAGGATTGCTTTCTACTATCCACAGTCGCTGTATCCTCAATATCTTTCCATTGACCGTTTTCACTTATCTGCCACTGATAAGCAATCTGATCTGATTCTGTTGTTCCACTAACATTTGCTGTCAGAGAACCTTTTGTAAGAATCTCATCTTTAAGAGCAACTGAAATTTTCTCTGAATCGGTACTTTTCCCTTCCTCTGTTACTACTCCAGACTCAGGGGGAGATTCTTTTGCGTCTGGTTTCTGCATTTCTGATCGGGAAGTCTCTTCCGCATCTGTTTCTTCCGGGAGCACGGTACAATCTGTTCCCTCTGTGGTTTGTACAGCCTCAACTTGTACACCTTCTGCCAGTACCTGAACACCCATCAACGACAGCATCATCAATACCGCCATCAGAAATGCAAAATGTCTTCTCAGCTTTCTTCGCATTTTGCCCTCTCCTGTCTTAAATTGAATTGTTACCTTTCAGGAAGTACTGTCGATATATTTTATATCTACCCTCCTGTCTAATATATGTATGACGCTGGATTTCTGATTATGACTTGAAAGAGATAAAAATAGATTTCTTTAAGATTTTTACATTTTTTAAAATTTTCTCTTGCAAAGACCATTTAAATATGATAATATATTTTTCGTCGATAAGACAAGGAAATATTCCTCCTTAGCTCAGTCGGTAGAGCATTCGGCTGTTAACCGAAGTGTCGTTGGTTCAAGTCCAACAGGGGGAGTTATGAAGAACATCTCACAGATTTCGCGCTGTGGGATGTTTTTTGTTGCGTAAATCTGACACAGCTTGTCAGATTTTTCCTTATCCAGTAGCTCTAAAATGCTACGCATTTCATCGCTGTGGCGTATCCGCCACATAATTAAAGACAGACTGTAGTACTTTCGTGCAAGCACGAGGTAGCACAGTCTGTCTTTAATTGCCTGGCTCTGTATATGTAACAAAAAACGGACTGTGCAATGCACAATCCGTAATCCTAGTGGAGAATACGAGAGTCGAACTCGTGACCTCCTGCTTGCAAGGCAGGCGCTCTCCCAACTGAGCTAATCCCCCATATGTATGTCCTCAACAGAACTTCTATATGATATCATAGCTTATTGAGAGTGTCAACCCTATTTTTAATATTTTTCTTTTATTTTTCTTACCGAAATCCAAGTAACCAGATCAACAGCGGATTATGGTTGTACAAAAACGTCAAGATCGCGCTCTGCTCAACCATCGCATAACACGTTGTTCCAATCTCTGTCGTATAAATCAGAGTCAGCACAAGGAATGCGATCCATACGATAATACATCCCAGACCAATTCCAAGCACTCCTCCCGCCAGATGATTGATCGCACCAAGTAACGGAAGTTCACCAATAATATTCACTGCATACATCAATGCGCTTACAAGAATGATCGCAATCAAAAATGTCACAAGAAATGACACAACATTGAGGAGCATTCGTGAAATATAGGCCGCAACATATTCTGGGAAAGTTGTAACATCCAGTTCTTCATAAATCGCAGTATTATTATTTTCCAGCAATGCATCTTTCAAAAACTGTGGCAGCATTGAATTCTCAATCTCACGGATCTGTGTATCCTTTGGAAGATCTCCGACCACTTTCAGGATATCCTGTGCAGTTATCCCCAGTTTGTCCCATCCAGATTCGCTTAATGATTTAATCTGGTCTACCGTTAAATTCTCCAGAGGTGTTCCACTGAGATTCGCTTTCAACAGATCATCTGCTGAAAGCTCTGGCATAAATGCTTCCACTATCTTCTTCTCCAGTACGTCCTGCGCCGGTGTATGCTTCATCAGCGCATCCGACACGTATGGGGAAAGGAATGACACCAGTACCAGTGTCAATATTGTTGACAGAAGGGATAAACCAATTCTGAGAAATCCCTTCACAAAGCCGGCAATCATGCAGACTAAAAACACAATCCCGACTGCAAGTAACAACCAATTCTCCATATATCTCTCCTATTTTGTCAAATAAACAATTCGCAGTTCATTATCACTCATCACATAGTATCTGTTCAGGCCAAATGCATCAAAGATTTCCTGCGCATCTGCTCCCAGGTCTCCCTTAAACTTCAGGATTCCTGTCGTTGTATAAATACAGCACTTACTTCCATCATACAGAATGATATTGTCTCCATCCATCTTTACATGACTATAATCTCCCTGTATCTCTTTACTGAACACAGTATCTCCTGATTGATTATACATTCTCAACTCATACCCTGACTTCTCCTGATTAAGCAGGACAAATCCAAAATAAGAATCCGAATGGAAAACACTTTTTATCTCTTGATTCACTTTCACTTCTTTTGTCTGCTTTGGAGTATCTTTTCCGGTATAAATCTCAAATCCATTATCTCCAACTGCAACAGATCTGTCATTTCCCATAAAGAAAATCTCGCCGATCAGCATATCTTCATAAGTATCTGCTGTCACTTTGTTATCTGCCTTCTCTTTGCCGGCAGCATCAAAATTATAATATCCGATCCTGCTCTGCACCTGTGTTCCTTTGGTATAAAGATAAGAAACTGCCAGAACCTTTCCATCATCAGACAAATCCAATGCGATCGGATATCCTGTATTTCCAATCGTAATCTGCTGCTCTACCAGAATATTTCCTGCCGCATCATAGGATATGATCTTCGGTGAAGTCTCATCTTTTAAAATTGCACTGACAATTCCCTGATTCGATACTGCGATTCTCTCAATCGGTAATGTCGTCTGAATCTCACCTTTCAACCCATTTTTTGTAAATACGAGAATACTGTTGCCTCCGCTGTCAGCAACCGCAAACACATCGTCTTTCACAACAATCACCGGTGTCTGAAGCTGTGTTGGCTGAATCCACTTTTCCTCATTCTTCTTATTTAGAAATACCACACCGTCATGATTATAACGCACAATTCCATCTGCAAACTGAACGTAATTATTCCTGTCCGAAAGGTCTTTCGCGTAACTGTCTGCCTTGCGGACTGTGCCATAAGTCTTACTATCTAAAAGGAGGTATGTTCCGCAGATTGCCATCGCAATCAGGATGATATAGGTAAGAAGTTCTTTTCTTCTCCGGCGTTTGATCCTTCTTTCCCTTTGTCTCAGCGCTTTTCTATCATCCTGCGTTTTTACCACCTGTAAATTCGACATTTTCTTTTGCGCCATATTGCTCCCCTTATCGTTTGTCCAGTGCACCTTTTTCTGTTGATACACTTTTAGCTTTCACTTGTCTTTCACAGTATAACACGGATTTATGGCAATATCAATTTTTGTCCAATATAGATCAGGTTCCCATTCTGCAATCCATTCATCCGGCTGATCGCATCTACATGATTAACATCTCCATACATTTTTTTACTGATAATTGCAAGGGTATCTCCTTTTTCCACCACATAAATACCATCATTTTCATCTGCTGCAACGGCAGTCCCGGAAACCGGAACACTTTCTGTATTCTTATCTTCCGTCTGTTCTTCCCCTTCATTTTCTTCCGTTATCTCTTTGGATTCCTTTTCTGTATCTGCTGCTTCCTGATTTTTCTCCACAGTAGCTGCTGCTCCACTCGTCTCTTTCACATCAGGTGAGGATGTTTGCTTTTCCCCCTCGGCAACCACATTTATCTTATTCTGGAGGGATTTCATTTTGCTGAAATTATTCATCATAGAAACACCCATCACGATCAGAACCAGTACAAGGCATGTACTGATTCCATACATCAGACTGCCTGTCCTTCTTTCTCTTTTCTGACCACCCCGTTCACGTACCAGAGAACGAAAGCTTTGTGCAGCCGTATCTTCCACATTTTCTGTCTGAACTGCCCCATTTTTTTTTCGACTTGCAATCATATAATTCTGCATGCACGGATTCTTCTCGTAATAAGTATAATGTCCTCCAATTTCCATCAGATCTCCCAGCTTATGTACAAAAAATACATCTTCCTGGTTTGTCGAATCTTTCATAACAAGAACGGTATTTTTCTTTGGAAATAATTTTTTATGCAGCTTTACGTTGATAGAACCCGGAGCCAGCTGTAAATCATGCTCTGTCACAAACCAGCCTATGATTTCTCCTTCTTCAAAATACTGGCTGCATTCTTCACAACCACATTTCCATATCTTGTCATTGATCAGGTATTCACCGCCCTCCTTTTTTAACTCTTTTATTTTTATCGCACCATAAATATAAATATATTCTTCATTGTCCTGCTTCTGCATTTCACCAATCAGAAAGGCTCCTTCTGGTTGTTTTTCTTTCTCGCTTTTTTCACTTAACTGAAGAAAAAAAGTATCTACATAATCTTCCACATAGATTTTTGGACTATCACTCACATTTCCTATCTGACGCACATTTTTTGGAATCTGTCTCTCCATTTTATACTCACCTTTCTATCACTTTTATTTAATTTCCCGGGGATTGCCCTTAACATAGCACAAGGAAATCGGGAGATTTTATCAATTAGTGTCAGGTAAGTTCGACAAATATTACTTTTCGTGCACGGCATTTTCTTAATATCTCCAAACATCAAAAAACGCTCCGGTACTCTCTGATTGCAGATATTCTGTAAACAGAAAGCGCGAAGCGTTCTTTTTATTAAATTATTGTAACTGTTCAGAGCCAACCTCCAAAATGCTACGCATTTCGTCGGTGTGGCGTATCCGCCAAATAAAATTTCAAAAACAGTCTTAAAAATGCAAGCATTTTACACCTGTTTTATGAAATTTTGCTTGGCTCTGAACAGTTACAGATTATTTTGCAAATGCTTTGATCTTCTCATAGATGCTGTCTGTATCAAGACCATACTTCTTCAGAAGCTCAAGTGCCGGACCAGACTCACCGAATGTATCATTCACACCGATCTTCATAACCTGTGTCGGAGCTTTCTCTGAAAGTACATCACATACAGCACTTCCAAGTCCGCCGATAACGGAATGCTCTTCAACTGTAACAACTTTTCCTGTCTCTTTTGCAGCTGCTACAACAAGTTCCTCATCGAGAGGTTTGATCGTATGAATGTTGATCACTTTCGCATCAATTCCATCTGCAGCAAGCTTCTCAGCTGCTTCCAGACAGTTACTTACAGGAAGTCCTGTTGCGATGATCGTCAGGTCTTTTCCTTCTCTTAACACAACACCTTTTCCAAGCTCAAACTTGTAGTCCGGTCTGTCATTGATCACCGGCACTGCGAGACGTCCAAATCTCAGATATACCGGTCCCTGATGCTCGTAAGCAGCACGTACAGCTGCTCTTGCCTCTACATCATCAGCTGGGTTAATTACAACCATTCCCGGAATTGTACGCATCAAAGCGATATCCTCATTACACTGATGTGTTGCTCCATCTTCTCCTACAGAGATTCCGGCATGTGTTGCACCAATCTTTACATTCAGGTGTGGATATCCAACAGAGTTTCTTACCTGCTCAAATGCACGTCCTGCTGCGAACATTGCGAAAGAACTTGCAAATGGCACTTTTCCTGTTGTTGCAAGACCTGCTGCAACACCGATCATATTAGCCTCAGCAATACCACAATCGATAAAACGATCCGGATGTGCTTTCTTGAATACACCTGTCTTTGTAGCTGCTGCCAGATCGGCATCAAGTACTACGATGTTATCATGTTCTGTTCCGAGTTCAGCCAAAGCATTACCGTAGCTGTCTCTTGTTGCGATCTTCTTTACTTCTGACATAATGCTTCACCTGCTTTCTCTAATTCTTCCATTGCAATCTTGTACTCTTCGTCGTTCGGAGCTTTTCCGTGCCATCCCACCTGGTTCTCCATGAAGGATACACCTTTTCCTTTTACTGTCTTAGCAATAATAGCTGTCGGCTGTCCTTTGACTGTCTTTGCTTCTTTGAATGCAGCATCGATCTGATCAAAGTCATTTCCATCAATATTGATTACATGGAAATTAAATGCCTCAAACTTCTTATCGATCGGATACGGAGAGTTGACTTCTGTAATTGCTCCATCAATCTGAAGATTGTTATTATCAACGATAACAACGAGATTATCCAGTTTTCTGTGTGCCGCCAGCATGGAAGCCTCCCATACCTGACCTTCCTGGATCTCACCGTCTCCAAGCAGTGTGTATACTCTGTAGTCTGCATTGTCAAGCTTTCCTGCGATTGCCATACCTACAGCTGCTGAAATTCCCTGTCCAAGAGATCCTGAAGACATATCAACACCTGGAATGTGTTTCATGTCCGGATGTCCCTGCAGATAAGATCCTGTATGACGAAGTGTCACGAGATCTTCCTTCGGGAAGAATCCTTTCTGCGCAAGTGTAGAATATAATCCCGGAGCTGTGTGTCCTTTAGAAAGAACGAAACGATCGCGATCCGCTTTCTTTGGATCTTTCGGGTCTACGTTCATCTCTTCAAAATAAAGGTATGTAAAAATCTCTGTTGCTGAGAGAGATCCACCTGGATGTCCGGCCTTTGCGCTATGCAGTGCTGTTACAATCCCTTTCCGGATCTCATTCGCAGTTTTCATAAGCTCTAACTTGTTCATGATATCTCCTTTTTAATTTCTATTCTGATTCCATTTTCAGTCTTAACGTTATTTCTCGGATTACTCACCAAAAACAGCAATATAATCCTTTTTAAACTTCTCGATACCTGCATCTGTCAGTGGGTGATGTGTCATCTGCTCGATTACCTTGTAAGGTACTGTTGCAATATCTGCTCCTGCCAGTGCACATTCTGTTACATGGATTGGATTACGTACACTTGCTGCGATAATCTCTGTCTCAATTCCTGCTACTTCGAACATCTCTACGATCTCTGCAATGAGGTCAACTCCCTTTGTAGAAATGTCATCCAAACGTCCAAGGAACGGAGAAACATAAGTAGCTCCTGCTCTTGCTGCAAGAAGTGCCTGGTTTGCTGTGAAAATCAGAGTTACATTTGTCTTGATTCCCTCTGCTGTAAGAACTTTAACAGCCTTCAGACCTTCTACTGTCATAGGAATCTTAACTACCATGTTCGGATGGATCTTTGCAATCTCACGTCCTTCTGCGATCATGCCTTCTGCATCTGTGGTTGTAGCTTTTACTTCCCCGCTGATGGCTCCGTCTACGATGGATGCGATCTCCGCGATCACTTCTTCGAATACACGTCCTTCTTTTGCAATCAGGGATGGGTTGGTTGTAACACCACAGATCACACCCATGTCATTTGCTTTTTTAATGTCTTCTACGTTTGCTGTGTCGATAAAAAATCTCATGTCTTTTCTCTCCTTTTCTTATTTGTTCACAGAGTTCTTTTACAGATTTTGCAAGTCCTGCCGTTTCATCCTTTTACTGAAATGTATCCTGGATTTTCTTCATCAGTGCATCTGCCTTTTTCATCAGATCTGAAGTTCCCATACGGACTACTTTTTTCCCTTTGAATCTTTCCTCGTTACGGATTGCAACGTCATTGGATAAGATCACACATGCTGCCTCTTTTATCTCTTCTGCTGTCAGTTCATTTTCAATCCCTGCAGATCCCTGTGTCTCTACTTTTACTTCGATTCCTGCTTTCTTTCCTGCAAGGCTAAGTGCCTCTGCTGCCATATATGTATGTGCTACTCCTGATGGACACGCTGTTACTCCTACTACCTTCATGATAAGTTCCTCCTTTTATTCGTTTTGTTTTCACTTTATAATTTCACTTTTATTTTTGCTCTGATACTATACCTGATAATTTTCATCTTAAAGATCTTCAAATGATATATCCAGTTCACCGGAATCTTCTTCCTCTGCCGGTGTCTCTTCCACAACCGGTTTCTTGGTAAATCCTATGATCAGTGCCACGATCACAGCTCCGATTGCGATTGATGCACAGAAGCCGATTCTGTTCGTAATAACCGGAAGTCCTACCAGACCTCCCCATGGTACCGGGTTCTCACATCCGAATAAGAATGCGCTCATACAGGCTGCTGCACTTCCGATCACATATGCCGGGATCACTCTGAGCGGATCCGTTGCTGCAAATGGAATGGCTCCTTCTGTGATTCCCATACATCCCATCAGGATGGCTGCTTTTCCGGAGTTGCTCTCTTCTGCTGTGAATTTCTTTCGAAACAAAATTGTTGCTAATCCAATTCCGATCGGTGCTACTGCTCCGGCTGCTCCTACACCTCCCATCAGATACGGCAGCGTATCTACCTGTGTCTGCGCGAATGTGTATGCGACTTTGTTAATCGGTCCGCCCATGTCTACACCTACCATGGAACCAAGTAACAGTCCAAGCGGTGCTTTGGCTGCTCCCGACATTCCATTCAGGGCTGTAGTCATTGCATTCATGAATACCGCAATCGGCTCACCAAGCAGGAATACAATGGCTCCTCCGGCGATCAGTGTACCGCCCAAAGGATACAGGAAAATTGTTCCAAGTGTACGGTATGCTGCCGGGATCTTGATCTTCTTTAACATCTTTACAGCGTATCCTGCAATGAATCCTGCAAGAATACCACCAATGAATCCTGCTCCAATCTCTTTTGCCAGATATGCTGAGATGAATCCAGGTGCCAGTCCCGGTTTATCACAGATACTGAAAGCGATATATCCGCCAAGTACCGGAATGAATAAAGCAAGTCCTCCTGCACCGATCTCATTGATCTTCGCCAGCCATCCGGTTGTCGGTACAGCTCCCTCTCCACCAAGGAGAATGGATAATGAATAGAGAATACCACCTGCAACTACAAACGGTATCATGTAGGAAGTTGCAGTCATCAGATGTTTTTGTAATTCTTTTGCTGCTTTTTTCATACTAGTTTCCTCCTACCTCTTTTGCCAGTACTTCATAGATGCTCTCTTTATCACCGTGTTTCATCTTCTCCCTGAAATCTTCATGCATCAGATTTCTGGATAACTGTGCCAGAATCTGCATATGCAGATTGTTATCTGTCTCATTTCTTACTGCGATCATGATCAGCAGATCTGCCTGTTCTTCCTCATCTTCTCCCCACTGAATCTTTTCCGGGAGGCGGGCAATACAGACACCGGCTTCTTTTACACCACTGCTCTTACCGTGAGGAATCCCGATTCCGTAATCAATGTATGTGGAAAATACTTTCTCACGATCCAGAACATCTGCAGTGAATTGTTCTTTATCACTTAAGTAGCCTTCCTGTTCAAAGGCTTCTACCATTTTCTTAATCAAGTCCATCTTATCTTCTGCTTCAATGTCGAACAGCATCAGATTCTTATTTATAATTGGTAACATGATTCCACCTCTTTCTCGCACGCTTCAATTACACGATATGCCTGACTTGTCGTTGTGCATTTTTTCAGTTCTTCTATAAATCCTGTCGCCGCAACCATCCGCATCAGGCGTATAATTGCCGGCACATGTTCTTTTTTATCCCGGCTGGCAAGACAGAAGATGATATTGACCTTCTTATCCCCAAACCAGACTGGTTCTTTTGATATTACAAGACTCATACAGCTTACATTTACTCCTGCCGTCTCATTTCCATGCAGTAAGGCAAATGCATTGTCTGTCACCGAATAGAATCCTTTTACCTCTATTCCCTGGATAATATTTTCATAATAAGATTCGCTGATCTTTCCATGCCGGATCAGTATCCCGGTGCTTTCTTTTACGGCATCCTGCCATGCAGCTTCCGATGGCACACAGCACACATCCTCTTCTGCCAGAAGGTCTGTCAGCTTATAATATTTCGCCGGCATCCGCACCTCTTTATATCCAAGCTCCTCTTTTATTACGTCCATGACCCGTACCCGGTCTTCGTCTTTTAAGAAATCCAGTCTTCTTTCTATTGCAAAATAATTCGTGAGCACGTTCTTTCTCTGAATTCCGAGAATATCTAATTTTACATAATCTTCTTTTTCAAAGATCACATGCACCTGGGCAAACGGTTTCTTTACCGGAAGTTCGAGCGGCACTGTAGAAAGAACAATATCGATATCATCCCAGTTCTGATAATTCTCCACTCTGTATGCCGGAAGGCATTCCCGGATGTATACCTGATATCCGTTCAACAGGGCATCTTTGACAACAGCGGTCGTTCCATATCCAAATCCACATACCAGAAGGACTGTCTTATAATGCTCCTGCTGCATTCTTCTGATGCTTCCAAGAAAATATATAACGAGATATACCACTTCATTTTCCGTCAGATTACACAATATAGTATCTTTTTCAATCGTTTCTTTTACTGCACGATATACATAATCATATTCCTGTGGTATCAGCGATATCGCTTCATCCTGGAACATCACACCCGATTTCAGTCTTTCCAGAAGCGGTCCGATATGATTCAGAAGTCCCTTTAACAGGATACCGTCTTTCGAGAATCTGATCTGAAGTCTCTGCTCCATCGTTCTTACCAAACGGATTGCAACATCTTCTGTCTCGACCAGGTCTAAGTTCACATCCAGATTCACATATCGTTTTGTATATCTTTCAAATCCGGATAAGATGCTTTTTTCTTTCTCTGTCAACTTTTTTCCGACGATTTCTTCGTACCGTTTCAGTCCTTTACTGTCTTCACCGTCTTTTTTCCATTTCTCCTGCGGCAGCTCTCTTCCACTCAGGATATACCATGTAAATACGATCACATTGGCCATATACCACTGGTAAGATTCGTCACTGAACACCCAGTTCATAAGATCCGCAATCTCATCCGCCCATCGTAATACATCCTTTAATGCAACCGGAAGGAACATCTCTTCCATCATCTGTCCGATGTATTTCTCATAAGTACCGCGACGTCTTTTTGGATCCAGAAAGGCTGTGATCTTAGATATCTCATGGCTCCTGATCTTATAGCTTTTCTCCGATTCTCCCGTCAGATGGAAGCCCTTGTCATACTCCAGTACCATCCCGTCTTCCAGAAGTTCCTGCTGCACGGCATCTACATCATTCTGTATGGATCTTCTTGATACCTGCATCTTTTCACTTAACGCACGCAGATTCAGCTTTTCTGTCTGAAACAGAATCCACATTCTTACGATCTTGCGTCTTTCTTCCGGTGTAAATACGAATTCATCGTCTTCGGCGATCACAGAAAAGTCCAGA
>ERZ1026866.971-NODE-971-length-15933-cov-16.504346_pt1 | contig 15933 bp, 12 predicted proteins | sample MGYA00380163_ERZ1026866 | MGnify/ENA primary metagenome ERZ1026866 (study PRJEB33269, sample SAMEA4719799) | human gut metagenome | biome: human-associated habitat; feature: organic feature; material: feces | place: Cameroon | collected 2013-10 ...
TTTAAGAATGTTCGGGCAGCGCATGGTGATGGTTGTGGTGATAAGCAACCGAGGGCGCTGTGCGCAGGGCAACGGCATCGGCCACGGCGTCCAGCGTCAGAGCCAGAATGATGCCGCCCATCACATCAATCACCGAATGCTGCTTTAACAGCATGGTGGAAAGAATGATGGAAACGCAGAGCAGATCGGCGGATACCCGCACCCACAGCCATTTGCGGCTGCGCAGCCGTGCGCAGTGGTGATAGGCCAGCGCCAGCGTGACGGAGTTGAACACATGGATGGACGGGAACACGTTGGTGGGCGTATCCGTGCGCCACAAAGCGCGTACTGCGCGGGTAAAGATATCATTGCCGTAAATGTAAGCGGGACGCAGGTCGGTACCATTGGGTACGATTGCGCAGAACAGCAGCGAGAGGGTCATGCCGGTAAACAGCGGCAGGCACAGCCGCCAAAATTCCCTCCGGTCATTGAACCACAACAAATAGAACAGTGTACAGGGGATCCAGGCGAACCACAGGTAATAAGGGATGATGGCGTATTTACAGAACGGAATCAGATCATCCAACCGGCAGTGGAGCACCAGATCCGGCACCTGAATGCCTTGTTCCAACAATTTGAAAAACGCAAGATAAAAGACCAGGTAGCAGGCCATGAACTGGATGGGATGGTCTTTGCACCATGTACGAATCACAAAAAACACTCCTTTTTAAGAAAAAAGGCCGCCGCAGGGGGACCATTCCCCTTGCGATGATAGAGTATTATACTCTCCAAATGTGTCAAAAACAAGGGAAAGCGGCGACAAGGATTGACAAATCGAACTACATTTTTTTGTGCAGCACTGCTAAATTGTGAAATTGAAAATTGTGAAAAGCAACAAAAATAGCAAGCCGGGAATGCTTGCTGGGCTGCGCGGGCCGTTGCAGCAGCATTTGGCTGACTATTAAATCATACGAGCCCCCCGGCCCGGATTTTGCACCGGCGGTGCGGTTTTTACATTTTTTACACCGCCCACCCCAAGATGCGGCGGAAAGAGCGAAAATTCAGCCGATTCCTTTACTTTTCATACATCACACAAATTAGTTGCACACCACAAGGAGAATTGGTATAATATTACTTAATAATGTACGTTTGCCCAGGCGCAGGATTGCAAAACTGCACAAAAAGCTTTTGCCGTGCTGCTGCCCGGAGCAGGAGGGGGCAAAATACCGTGCCGAAAATTGATGTGACCCGTTTTATGGAGCAGAGTGGAATGCGTAAAGCACGCTTTGGCGGCTATGAGCCGGACGATGTGCGTGCGGCACTGCAGGCCCTTTGCACGGAATATGAACAGCGCCTTGGCCGGGCCGAAGCCCAGGCCCGCAAGGCCGAACAGGAAAACGCTGCATTGCAGCAGCATTGCCAGACCCTGACCGCCCAGAACAACCGGCTTTCCGGCCAGAACGCTGCGCTGGCGGGCAGCAGCTCTACATACTCACGCCAGAAAGAAAGCCTGGACGCCCAGGTTTCCGCCCTGCAGGAGCGCAACCATTCGCTGAACGACCAGGTGGCCGTTCTGCGGCTGAAGAACGGCAGCCTGCAAAAAGAAAAAGAAGAATTGCAGGAACGTGCCGACCAGGCCGAAGCCGCCCTGCGCATCAAGGGCCGTGAGTTGGACGATGCCCGCAATGCGCTGGAAAACGGCAAAGAAGAGATCATGCAGGAAGCACGCCAGAAGGCGGAGGACATTGTGGCCAACGCCCATGTGCGCGCCGACCAGATCAAGGAAGACGCCCAGGCCGAAGCCCAGGCGATGGATGTTTCGGCCCGCGACCAGGCCAAAGCCCAGGCACAAAAGCTGGTGGATGCCGCCGCTGCGGAAGCCAATGAGATCCAGAACGCCCACCAGCTGCGGCTGAACAACCTGCGCGCCGAAGTGCGGGAGATGGAGGCCCAGCGCGCCGCGCTGATCGACTACCTTGGCCTGATGAGCCGCAAGCTGCTGAACCTGCAGAACGAAGCCATTGCCAATGACCCCGCCGCCGAAGCCCGCGCTGCCGATAACGCGGACCGCGAGCTGGAAACCGAGCTGCCGGAGCTGCACACCGTGCCTACGCCGGAAGCTGCGCTGGATTTAAGCCCCGAAACGGTGGCCCGCGCGGTGGATGAACTGCGCGCCCAGGCCGCTGCTGCCGGGGAGGAGGACGAACCCGAAACCCTGAGCCAGCCGAGCACCGCCCCGCAGGAAGTGGAAAAACAGGAAGAAGCTGCCGCCCCGGCAGAGCCCGCAGCCGTGCAGCCGGAGGAAGAAACGCCGGAAAACGCAGCGCCGGAGGCTGAAACAGAAGAACAGCCGAAGACAGAAGAAACACCCGAACCGGAAAAGACCGAGGATAAGCCGGACCATCCCACCGGGGACCCCAACCACCAGACCGGTCCGGCGCTGACCGAGGTGCCGGGGGCCATCTTCTCTTCGCCCATTGTGCGCCCGGCGGATGCCCCGCGCCCGGACGATACCCCGCCTTCCGCCACGCCGATGGCCCCGGTAATGCCCAGCTTTGAGGAAGAGGACGAGCTGGACGCCCCGGCCATGCCGCTTCCCCCGCGGGAAAAGCCGCAGGAGCCCGAAGCCGAAGAAGCGCCCGCCGTGCCGGAAGAGCCCCAGCCCGAAACGCCGGAAGCCGCCAAACAGCGCGCCGCCCGCCAAAAGGCAATGCGCGCCCTGTGCGCATTGCGCCGCATGCGGGAGCAGCACGGACTGGAGGACATCTGAAAAGACGAGAATGTAGCCTATTTCTACAAACGCAGCCGGATTTTGCGTTAAAAACCTTGGAATCCATCTTGCGCTTGCGAAATAGTTGTCATTTTCTTTGTTTTCAGATGCGCCTTGGACACAGAACTGTAAACAATGTAATGTAAAGAATAGGAGCCTGTAAGTGAAAATTGCTGCGGTAAAAAAATTCACACAGGTTTTGGTTGCCATGGCTGTTGCTGCAGTCATGGCAGCTTTGCTGTGTGCGCCCAAAGCATTAGGCACCACGATCGGGAAATTTTCCATTGAGCAGATCTATGTCAACGTGCCGGAGCTGGACGTGTTTGTTCAGGCAACGGATGCACAAGGCCAGCCCATCAGCCCGGACCTTGTGCGGGCGGCAGGGGTGGAGCTGTACCTGGGGGATGAAAAGATCCCCACCGGCAACATCGGCATGGCGAACGAGCCGATCTGCTATGTACTGGCGGTGGACAACAGCGTGGACGAAACTACGCTGAAAGAATACCGCATTGCACTGCGGCGGCTGATCAGCGCCAAAGGCGCAAAGGACCAAGTCATGCTGTATACCCTGGCCGGGGATGCAGCCTGCGTTCTGCCCGCGACCATTGATACCAGAGCGGCAGTGAACGCCGTGAACGCGATGGAAAGCCAGGAGGAAAACGAGCCCAACCTGGTGCAGGCGGCCACAACGATTTATAATGACATCAACGAAAACTACCAGAGCATTGCGCCGCGCAAGGTGATCTTTGCCCTGACGGAAGCGGGCAATACCGCCACCAGCACAGCGCTGTTGGGTGCCGTGGCCAAAGATACAGCCAGCCGCCTGAACATGCCGCTGGATATCTTTGTGACGGTGGATGATGACAACCCCCTTGCCGAGCTGGGCCAGGCCCTGGGCGGCGATAAGCTGGATGTGGTGCATGAAAGCGAACTGGCCGATACCCTGGCTGAAAAACAGCAGGTCCTTGCCAATGCGCTGGAGATCAAAACCGCGGTGGATGAAAATTTTTACGGCGAGCGCCTGGATGTGCTGACCCTGAGCGTGCCGCAGCTGGGCAGCGCCGTAAAAACCAACGCCACGGTATACATGGGGCACCGCCTGGCCAAACCGGCGGTGGAAAGCGTGACGCTGCATGACCGCTATGCCATGACCATTCGGTTTAACCAGGCCGTGGGCCGTGCGGAGGACCGGACCTGTTACAGCATTCAGAGCGAGGATATCTGGGGCTGGCATGTAAAAGTTAAACAGGCCATTGCCAGCGCGGACGGCAGAAGTGTTTCGCTGTACACCGAGCCGCTGTACCAGGGAACCTATACCATTAAGCTGAACAAGATGACCAGCGCCATGACCGCGGCCAACGTGAGCGATTCCGGCACCGTATACCGCTTTACCGTGGAGGATTGGCCCAAGGACAGGGCGTTCTATCTGGCACGATTCCGGCTGCCTGCCATTATTCTGGGCGGGCTGTTGGTGGTGCTGGCCGCGGCAGCTCTGCTGCGCGGCCGCAAGGAGCGCACTGAGGAAAAGCTGGCCGAAGCCGAACACCTGCTGACCGATGCCGCCCCCGTGCAGCAGAGCCTGCCGAGGCGGTGGATCACCCTGTACCTTTCTACCCGGCGGGGCATTGCAGAAACCCGCTGGTCCGCCTATGTGGAAAGCAGCCTGATTATCGGCAGCGATGCCACCCAGTGTGACCTCTGCCTGGCGGATGGCCGCACCCGCCCCCAGCACGCAGTGCTGGAAGTAGAAAGCAACGGCGTGACCCTGCGCCCGCTGGATGAAGCTGCTGTGATGGTGAACGGCGACCCCATCGGCGGAGAATACCGCCTGCAAAACGGCGATACCATAAAAATTGGCCGCACCACCCTGCGGCTTGTGCTGTAAACGCGCCCGAAGGAGGAAAATGATGAAACTGACCAAATGCCCCAACGGCCATTTTTATGATGCCGATAAACACCCCGAATGCCCCTATTGCAATGGCGGGCTGGAGGCCGGCAGCGCCATTGCTCAGCCCGGCACCGCTGCCGAGGTTGACCTTGCCGCACCCAAAGGCCCGGTGGCCGGCTGGCTGGTGGTACTGGATGGCTCCGCCCGCGGGCAGGACCTGCGTTTGGGCGAAGGCCGAAACTTTTTGGGGGTGGATGCGGCCGGGAACCCCGCCGTGCTGGATGCCAACAGCCCACTTGCGGTGCGGCGCGGCATTGTGGTGTATGACCCACAGGATAACAACTGGTGTGCGCTGCCGGGGTCTTCCAACGAGCTGTGCACCCTGAACGGAAAAAGCCTGATTGAAAAAATGCCGCTGACAGCGGGGGATACCTTTGTTGTGGGCGGCGCACAGCTGCGTTTTGTGCCGCTGTGCGGGCCGGAGTTCAACTGGAATGCAGCGCCGAAAGAGAGGAGATGACTCCCTTGGCCAGTGAGATTATTTTAATCGTCAGCGAGCGGCGCAACCGCCAAAAGCTGACCCTTTCCAGCACGGCAGCTCCCTTTGTGTTTGGCCGTGGGCGCGATTGCAGCTTTGTGCTGCGCCGCAACAACGTGGGGGAACACCAGTTCACAATCGAATACAAAAACAATGCCTGGCTGATGCAGGACGCAGGCTCCACGACCTGCGGCACCTGGTACAATAACCGCTATATCCATTCCGGTGAGGAAGTGACCCTGCAGCCGGGGGATGTGATCGGCCTGAATACCGACGGCAACGAAACCACACAGGAAATCACCTTCCGCGTGGAGGAAATCCGCCAGGGCGAGGGTACCGCCGCCCTGCGGCGGGAAACGCCCAACGCCACCGTGCTGCGGGAGCTGGATGTGCGCCGCAAGCGCCGTATCCTGATCGGCCGCGGCGAGGACTGCGATGTGCAGCTGACCAGCGACCGTGTTTCCCGCCACCACTGCGAGGTGGTGTATAAGGACGGCCACTATGAACTGAACGATCTTGGCTCCACCAACGGTACTTACCTGAACGGCACCCGCGTGCGCAATGAGCTGCTGACGGATGGCACCATCATCAACGTGCCTACCCAGGTGTTTGCATTTTCCGGCGGTATGCTGCACTACCATGAGCATAAGGTGGGTATCAGCATTGAACTGCTGGATGTGTATAAAACCGTCAAAAACCGCAACACCGGCAAGCCGCTGAACATTGTGGACGGCACCAGCATGGGGGTGGAACCCAACAGCTTTGTGGTTGTGGTGGGCGGTTCCGGAACCGGCAAATCCAGCCTGCTGGGCTGCATCACCGGGGCGTCGCCCTGCACCTCCGGCAGCGTCTGCTTTGACGGCATTGATACCCGCGGCAACCGCAATGCCTTTGATGCCGTGCTGGGCTATGTGCCGCAGAAAGACATTATGCACGACGAGCTGACGGTGGAACAAAGCCTGACCTACACCGCCAAGCTGCGCATTGCGCGCGATGCCACCCGCACCGAGATCAAAGCTGCTGTGGCTCACGCCATTGAAGCCGTTGACCTGGGCGGGCGGGAAAAAACGATGATTGCAAACCTTTCCGGCGGGCAGAAAAAGCGGGTTTCCATCGCCATGGAACTGCTGGCTTCGCCCCGGCTGCTGATATTGGACGAGCCCACCAGCGGGCTTTCGCCGGATCTGGACCGCAGCATGATGGAGCTGTGCCGCAAGCTGAGCCACGAAAACTGCACCGTGCTGATGGTTACCCACAACATGTCCAACATCAATCTGTGCGATAAGATCGCCTTTTTGGGTACGGGCGGCGTGCTGTGCTATTATGGTTCGCCCGAAGCGATGGATGAATATTTTGATGTGGAACTGACCAGCGATATTTTTGAAAAGCTGCACGACCCCGAACAGGTGGAATATTACCGCCGGAAATACTTTACCAGCCTGGAATTCAATCGCCTTGCAGCGCGGTTCCCGGCGGCAGCCAAGGAGGCGGAAAAACGATGCAAAGCGTAAAAATCGGCAAGCTGCTGCGCCAGCTGGCGGTGCTCATCTCCCGCAATTTTCAGCTGATCTGGAACCAGAAGCTGACCCTTGGCAGCCTGATTCTGCAGGCCCCGCTGATGGTGCTTGTCATCAAACTGGTGGGGGAGCCGGACTGCTTTACCTCCAACCTGATCAACATCGGCAGCCGCACGGTGCTGTTCATTGTGTGCGCCATGGCGTCCTTTATGGGGCTGCTGAACTCTTACCGCGAGATCTGTAAAGACCGGGAGATTATCTTCCGTGAAGCCAGCGTCGGCGTTTCGCTGCTGGCAATGGTGCTCAGCAAGGCCATCACCCTGTTTCTGGTGGAAGCCGTGCAGGCGGGCATTTTGACGGCAGGCTTTGTGGAGATCATCCATATTCCGCAAAACCACCTGCTGCTGGATACCAACGTGGAAATCTTCATCACGATCTTCCTGCTCATGGCGGCATCCAGCGCCATGGGGCTGCTGGTATCCGCCAGCCTGAAAAGCAGCGAAGCCGCCGTGCTTCTGGTGCTGGTGCTCATCATCGGGCAGGTGGTATTCAGCGGCGTTATGTTCAGTATGACCGGCGCGCTGACGGCCATCAGCTATATTATTGTCTGCCGCTGGGGCATGGGGGCGCTGGGCGCTTCCACCGATTTGAACGACCGCCTTTCCTGGCTGAAAGCGGGGCTGGACAGCCCGATGTACGATGCCACCGTGCCCAACCTGGTGCACAGCTGGCAGATGCTGGGGTTGATTACCCTGGTGTGCGTGGCGGCGGCATGGCTGGTGCTGTATATTGGGTTCAATCGGAAAAAGGGATAATCGGTACAGCACAATCGGCGTTTTTTTCACGGTAGGATAGGGTCACCCAACCCTACCACACATTTGGAATGAAATCATCAGGTTTTAATGGCTGCCCACCCGTAGGGGCGCAGATTGCGCGCCCGCGGGTGTTTGCGGTATTCAGGGGCAAAATATTTGGCAAGGCCCGTCATGCGGGCCGATGCGAACATCGGCCCTTACAAACGGGGTTTAGATTTGCGGCAAGAGATTTATGTTCCTACACGGCGGGGTGAGGGCACCCATCTCCAGCCTAAGAGCCGAACCTGTGGTTCGGTTGGCCTCCGAAACGCGCCTGCGGGCACAGCGCCCTATGGCTATTTTGTGGGGTGGCAACACGTGATAAAATGTTCTGTAGGGAACGGTCTTGACCGTTCCAGGAAGCATGCTGTATTGCCCATAAAATAAATTTGAATTCCAGGGGTTCGGAACGGTCAAGACCGTTCCCTACGGATTGATTTATTGTGCATAATGGACAATAACACATTTCCTTACCCATAGGGCCATGGAACGAATATTTTTTAGGTTTGTGGCGGGGAACCACCCCTCAGTCACCTACGGTGACAGCTCCCCTCAAAGGGGAGCCAATATCTTACTTTAGGCTTGCGATGGCTCCCCTGGAGGGGAGCTCCGGCGAAAGCCGGTGAGGGGTGGTTCCACGCCACAAACCTTAAAAATCCCAAACTACAAACAAAAACAACAAAACCGCCGGGCGGCAAGTGCTTTGCTTGCTGCCCGGCGGCTTTTGATATAGGGAGATATTTACTTGTCTTCTTTTTTCATGGCGTTCTTGCCGGTTTTTACGGCCTGTTTGGCGGCGGCTTTGGCGCGGGCGGTGGCTTTGGTCAGGCCAACGCGCAGGGAGGCCAGTGCTTCGCGGCGGTCGGGGACCATGTCCGGGAAGGCCCGCAGCAGACGGCCGGTGCCAAAGAACCGCTGCTTGCTCAGACGGATGGTGGTATCGCGCAGGGTGCCGGCTTTGCCTGCCAGTTCGCGCAGCTGGTCACGCAGTTCGGCGGCGTTGGCGGCACCCTCCATGGCGGCCAGGGTCAGCTGCAGCTTCTGCTCATCCAGCAGGGTGTCCATCGTCATGGCGCTGGTGCCGATCACTTCGGTCAGGGCATCGCTGGTGGTGCGCATGGCTTTGCGCAGCTCATCAATGCGGGCCAGCTGTTTGCTGAAGCCGACTGCCTGAATGGCGGATACGATCAGATCCGCCAGGAACAGGCCGCCGAAAATCACATCCAGCCAGATCAGCACAAGGGTGGGGATAGCGGCGCTCGGCTTGCTGAGCAGCGGGTGAACCACCACCATCAACAGCACGCTGCCCAGCCCCCACAGCAAGGAGAACTGCGGGCAGATGAACCCGCCCAGGTTAAAGCGATACATGGAATAGTCCCACCAGCGGGTGTGGAACATCTTGTACAGGATGTACCCGCCAACCAGCTCCACCAGCGTGGTGATGACCATGCCGCCGAAAAAGGCGACCAGTACGTTCTGGTACCATGCCATATCGCTGCTTGGCATGGTAAAACGGCCCAGAACGGCGATCATTACCGTCATGCCGCAGCCGTAAATGGGGCAGATTGGGCCGTTCAAGAATCCGCGGTTGACCAGCTCCCGCGTGGTGATGGCTGCATAGGCAACCTCCACGCACCAGCCCAGGAACGCATAGACGAAAAAGAAAAATATCGTATGCAGCAGGGCATAAGTGGTCATTCCTGCACCTCCCCGGCGGGGTCGGCTTCTTCCTCCGGTTCCAGGCGGCGGGCCAGCTCTTTGGGCTCCACCCAGGTCACGCTGGAATCCGGCCCCTTGCGGGCAATCAGCGCCTTGATGGGAATGCCCTGTTCGCTGAACATGCCCTCGTGCTCGGTGCGCAGGTTCCAGTCCGGCTCATTCTTGTGCAGATCAAAGGTCTGCCAGATAATCTCGAACCCGGCCGCGGGAAAGTAACCCAGGCTGTCCCGGAACAGGTCATCGTCATCGGTCTTGAAGTAGATTTCGGCACCCTCCGGCATCAAAGCGCGGTACTGCAGCAGCTGGCGCGGGTGGGTCAGGCGGTGCTTGTTGCTGCCAGCGTTTTTGCTCCACGGGTTGCAGAAGTTGATGTAGATGCGCTGCACGGTATCCGCCGGGCTGAACACGCCGGAAAGCCGCTCGATATCCAGCGAGGCGATCTTGACATTATCCGGCGGCAGGTTGGCGGCGGCGTAAGCGGCTTCCACCTTGCGCTTGGCCAAAATCAGGACCTTATCGGTAATATCAATGCCAAGATAGTTGATGTCAGGGTGCAGGGGGGCCAGCTGGCTCAAAAAGCCGCCCTTGCCGCAGCCAAGCTCCAGGTGCAGGGGCTGCTCCGGCCGGGCATACAGCTCATGCCAGTGCCCGGCATGGGTCAGCGGTTCGTGAACATGGAAATCGCAGGCCAGCAGTTCCGGTCTGGCATAGGGCTTAAAACGCATACGCATACAACAATACCTCACTCATGATAATTCACTAAAAAATTCTGGACATCGGCAAAATCAGTGCAGGCAAGGCTGCCCTGGCAAAAGCCGGGCTTGCCGCCGCCCCGCCCGCCGAACGCTTCATTCAGCGCCTTGCACACCGGGCGCACATCCCCGCCGGGCAGGCAGAGCGCATAGGCGAGGCCCTGCCCGCCGGAGGCCAGCACCGCCGTCAGCGCGTTGGTGCGGGCCGATACCGCCAAACAGATCCGCCGCAGTCCGTCGCCGTCCGCACCGTCACAGTGCAGCACAGCAGGCTGGCCGGGCACGGCGGATTGGGTCAGTGCTTCGGCCAATGCGTTCTGCATGGCGGCAAGGCGCTGCTTGAGGGCAGCTTCCGCCGTTTGCAGGTTTTGCACGGCGGGCAGCAGGCGACCGGGGGCGGAGCTTAACAGGGTGCCCACCGCGGCGGCATCCTGCCAGGCGGCAGCAATGGACTGATGCGCACGCTCCCCGCACACAACCGCCAGCCGGGTGCCGCCCTTGTAGCTTTGGGCGCTCAAAATTTTGATGGCCCCCACCTGGCCGGTGGTGGAAACATGGGTGCCGCAGCAGGCGCACAGGTCGGCCCCGCCGGCATCTACCAGCCGCACCGCACCGTCAATTTCCTTTTTGCTGCGGTAGGTCAGTTTTGCAAGGTCTTCCGGCGCGGGGTACCAGCAGCGCACCGGGGCGTCCGCACGGATCACCGCGTTGGCCTGGGCTTCTGCTTCGGCCAGCTGGCCGGCGGTCAGCGGAACGCTCATATCCATCCGCACCGCGGGGGAACCGATGTGAAAACCCACGTTCTCCGCCCCAAACAGGCGGTGTAAAGTGCCGCTTAAAATGTGCTCGCCGGTGTGCTGCTCCATATGGTCGCGGCGGCGCGCCCAATCAATGCGGCCTTCCACCGTCTGCCCAACCGGCAGCGCTGCGCTGACAGTGTGGGTGATCACGCCGCCATGCTCCTGCACATCCGTTACAAGGGCGGCGCCCAGCGCACCGGTATCGCAGGGCTGGCCGCCGCCCTCCGGGTAAAAGGCGGTCCGGTCCAGCTGCACGGCAAACTGTTCCCCGGCCGGGGTGCAGACAAGCACCGTGGCGGTAAAAGTTTGAACATATGGGTCTGTTTCGTATAGCTTTGCCGTTGCGGGCATGCAAGGTCATCCCCCTTTCGGAATATTTTTACATTATAGCATAAAACGGCAGTGGAAAAAACAGTTCAAATCCGTTATAATAAAAATCAGCTATAATTCCGGCGGCTCCCCGGCAAGGTGGGAGCCGGAAAGGGGGCGGGAACCATATGAAAAAACGAATCTCAGCACTGGTTTTGAGCAGCTGCCTGCTGGCAGGCTGCGCGGGCCAGGGGGCGGCTGCTACCGGCGAAACCGCAGCACCCAGCCAGGCCGTGCCCACCGCGGCACCCCAAAGCCTGACGGTGAACGGCCTGCTGAACACCAGCGCTGCTGTTGGCGCGCTGGAGCTGTATGCCCAGGCGCAGAATGTGACGCTGCAAAACAGCTTTGAGACCGAAACGGCGGATCTGGTCATTCTGGATGCCCCGCCGCAGGATGATGGAACCTGGAAGAATCTGGCGGAGAACGAGCTGCTGGCCGCCGCCGCGCAGCGTGCCGGACTGGATACGGAAAGCACCGTCACCGCCCTGCCGGTGGGCCAGAGCCTGTATGCCTATTGGGCGGATAACCGTGTGCTGACCGAGCTTTTGCAGAGCGATGCTGCGCTGGACGACCTGCGCGCTGCGACCTGGGAGGAATGGTTCGATTTCGTAACAGCTGTGACCCATTGGTGCGCGGAACCCGGCGCTGTGCAGGTAACGCTGAACGGCAATGTTTACACCCTGCCCGCTGAGCGGCGGGAGACACTGGCAAACCTGAACGGCGTGTTTGCCGCCCAGGAACCGGAGGTTAGCGGCAACAGCGGGGATGGCGGCGTGGCGGAAAATACCCCTGCGCTGTACACCACCGCCCTGCTGGCGGCGGGGGAGCCGCTGACCGAAGAAAACCTGACCGGTCCGCTGAACGCGCTGGAGCAGGAGCTGCGGCTGGAAGATGCCAACAGCGCCTGGCAGGCCGGCATTGCAGACCTATGGACCAGCAAGTATCTGTTCCAGCAGGGCAATGCCCTGTTCTACCGCGGCTACCTGGCCGACCTGATCAGTGACAGCGGCGCAGCGTTGAGCAGCGCCCAGAAAGACGCGCTGGTGTGGCTGCCCATCAAAAATAACCTGACCGAAGCCGACATTGCCAACCAGCGGTTCAACCTGGCCGGGCTGATGAATTACCCCATTTTGGCCAACCGTGCCTGGCTGGCTATCCCGGCGGATGCCGATGAGGAGAGCGCCCGCGCCGCAGCCGCCGCTATTTTGTGGCTGTACACCAGCAAGGCGGGGGAGAGCGCGTTGATCGACACCCTGGACTTGATCACCCCCTGGGGTACCGGCAGCAACCAGAACGCCGCCGCGGCCATGCAGGCGGCGCAGGTGACAGCCGGTATTCTGCCCGGCGCAGCGCTGAACCACACCCAGGCCGCCGCATTGCAGCAGGCCCAGCGCGGGCTGTATTATGAAGCGGACGGCATTACCCTGCGGGATGGCCTGTGGGATGAAGATGCCGCCGCTGCCTGGCGCAGCGCCGTGATGGCGGCCCTTGGCGCAGAAAGCGCCGAAGCAGACGATAACTGATGCCCTGGGGTGTACCTGAAAAACAGGCGCACCCTAGACGGGCTTTGCGGAATACAAAAGGTTTTAAGGAGAAGAGAAAAAATGAAGAAGCGTTGCAGTGGTATCCTGATGCCGGTTTCCAGCCTGCCGGGCGGGTATGGCATTGGCTCCATGGGCCAGGCTGCCAGAGATTTTGTGGATTTTCTGGCGCTGGCCGGACAGAGTGTGTGGCAGATCCTGCCCGTTGGCCCGACTTCGTATGGCGACAGCCCGTACCAGAGCTGCTCGGCTTTTGCGGGCAACCCGTATTTTATTGACCTGGATCAGCTGGCTGCGGATGGCCTGCTGAAGCCGGAAGATTACGCCAAAGAAAATTGGGGCACCAACCCCAATTACTGTGACTATGCCCTGCTGTACCAAAAGCGCTACAAGGTGCTGCGCAAGGCATACGCCGCATTTTTGCAGCAGCGCCCGGTGCCGGGGTACGATACCCCCTACAGCGATGACTGGTACCGTTTTACCTTTTTGAGCGATGCCTGGCTGCCGGATTACTGCCTGTACATGGCAATCAAAGAAGAAAACAAGATGTGCGACTGGCAGACCTGGCCTGCCCCGCTGCGCCTGCGCGACCCCAAGGCGCTGGAAGAGTTCCGCACCGGCCATGCGGATGAACTGGGCTTCTGGGCCTTTGTGCAGTATGAGTTCGCCAAGCAGTGGCAGGCCCTGAAAGCCTATGCCAACAGCAAGGGCATCAAGATCATGGGCGATATCCCCATCTATGTGGCGGCGGATTCTGCCGATGTGTGGGCAGGCCGCGAGCTGTTTGAGATGGACGGCGAGGGCCACCCCCGCCGCGTGGCGGGCTGCCCGCCGGACTATTTTGCCGAGGATGGCCAGCTGTGGGGCAACCCGCTGTATGACTGGGCCTACCACAAGCGTACCAACTATGCCTGGTGGGTGCGCCGCGTGCGCCATGCGCTGAGCATTTATGATATCCTGCGTATTGACCACTTCCGCGGCTTTGATACCTATTGGGCTATCCCGGCGGGGGACGAAAACGCCCGCGGCGGCAAGTGGGAACAGGGCCCCGGCATGGACCTGTTCCGCGCTCTGCGCACCGCTCTGGGTGACCTGCCCATTGTGGCCGAGGATCTGGGCGAAATTTTTGATTCCGTCCGTGTGCTGCTGGCGGAAAGCGGATTCCCCGGCATGAAGGTGCTGCAGTTCAGTCTGAACGGCACCGATAGCTTGGACCTGCCGCATAACTACCCGGCCCACTGCGTGGCTTACCCCGGCACCCATGACAATAACACCCTGCGCGGCTGGCTGGAAAACGAAACCACCCCCGCCCAGCGCAAACAGGCCAAGGCATATTTTGCCCTGACCGAGCAGGAGGGCGAGATCACCGGCCTGCTGCGCGGTGTGCTGGCAAGCCCGGCGGAGCTGGCTATTGTGACGATGGCCGACTGGCTGGAAAAAGGCAGCGAAGCCCGCATGAACACCCCCGGCAACCCGGTGGGCAACTGGCAGTGGCGCGTTGCCGCTAAGGACCTGACCCCCGCGCTGGCGCGGAAAATCCACGAGATGAGCGCACGGTATTTCCGCGCGGAACCCCTGCCGGAAGCGGAGCCGAAAAAGGAAAAAGCGCCCGCCCCGCAGCCCAAGGCCAAGGCGGCTGACGCAAAAGAGGAGAAAACGACAGCACCGGCGAAAAAAGCAGCAAAAAGTGCAAAGTGATTTTTTGAACAGTAATACTTTTATTATTAAGCAATTCTTTGTGTAATGCGGGTATGGGAAAAGCATGCACGGTATGGTAAAATATACAAAGATTTTATGTCAAGTTGTAGCATTACAACATTAGGGCAACATAAAGAACCGAAAAACGCTTTGTTGGATCTTGTATGTTTTACATGGAGGAAGACGCGTCATGCAGGAATTTACTCTGGAACAAATTGGCATGCAGGTTACCGCATTGCAGAATTTTTTTGACCAGGTTACATTGATCGACCCGCTGGCCCAGGCCGAGGTGGACCCCGCCACCCTGCAGGCCACCGGCCATGCCGATGCTGTGCCTGTGCTGAATGCAGATGGCCGTGGCTGGCAGCCGATTTTGGGTGAGGATACCGGTTTTGTGTTTTACCAGAACATCCAGGTGGAGCACCGCCCGTTTGTGCTGGCTGCCACCTATTTCCTTACGGCAGATCTGCCCGCCAATGACCGCGAGGCAAACGCCCTGCTGCGCCTGCTGGGCCAGTACCGCGAGGAGATGCGCCGCGATTATGTGACCGGTGTATATAACCGTGCGTTCCTGGATTCCACTTACCGCAAAAAAGTGGCGGCTGCTGCCTGCGCAGGCAAGCCGGTCAGCGTGGTTGCTGCCCGCGTGAACGAGTATTGGAACCTGCTGCGCGAGGAAGGCACTCACGCAGCAGATTGCTGCCTGAATACCGCAGCCGGTATTTTGCAGCTGGCTGCCGGGCCGGACCAGCAGAACGCTGTTGTTCGCCTGGAAGACGGCATTTTCCTGGTGGTGAGCGTTGGCACCCCGGCGGCAAAACTGCAGGCTGCGCTGCATGAAGCGCTGGGCGAATCCCGCCGCACGTTCGGCATCACTCTGTCCCGCCGCGGCGAATTTACCGTATCGCTCAGCTCTGCCGATTGGGGCGAAGCCGGCAGCTGGGACCTGATGGTGGCCCTGGCCGAGCAGCGCCTTTCCGGCTGCTGAAGAAGCTGAAACAAAAGAATAAATCCCCCTTGTGGAGCCATACTAGCTTTGGGAACATTCCCAAAGGAAAAGGCTGTACACAAGGGGGATTTTTTATGCCGGAAAACCAGAATATGCAAAAAACCAGTGATAACGAAGCCATGCTGCAGGAGATCGTGCAGAACACCGAGATGGGCAAAAACACCCTGGATGAACTGATGGGGCTGACGTATGACCAGAAGCTGAAAGACGAGATGATGCGCCAGAAAAACGAGTACCGCCGCCTGAACCAGCAGGCCCACACGGCGCTGGATGCCATTGGCGCACAGGCCAAGGGTCAGAGCGCCGCCGCACGCATGAGTGTAAGCATGGGCATCCGCACCCGCACCATGCTGGACAAAAGCACCCGCAACCTTGCCACCATGCTGGCGGAGGGCAGCGGCCAGGGCGTGCTGGACTGCAAGCGCGCCGAAACCGACTACCCCCAGGCCAGCCCCGGCGCCCACAAGTTGATGGAAGAACTGTGCGCGTTTCAGAC
>ERZ1026866.972-NODE-972-length-15927-cov-142.442099_pt1 | contig 15927 bp, 17 predicted proteins | sample MGYA00380163_ERZ1026866 | MGnify/ENA primary metagenome ERZ1026866 (study PRJEB33269, sample SAMEA4719799) | human gut metagenome | biome: human-associated habitat; feature: organic feature; material: feces | place: Cameroon | collected 2013-10 ...
GGGAAGGCGTGAGATAGCGATCGATGCCATCACGAATGGTCTCCAGATCGGCACGTGCCCGGGGATAATCAAAGAAGTAACGGGATGGCTCAGACGCGCCGGACTGCCCAGCGGCCCCCCGGGCCCGCTCCAGCGCCGCCTGCACCTGATCAAGCTGGCGCATGGCGGTAGCCAGTTCATCCTGTTCAGCCGCCTGAACGGGTATGGCAAGGGTGAAAAGAAACAGCATCCCCGCAGCCCCGGCCAGACGGCCGGCACGACAGGCTGATGCCGGAAAAGAACGCATACGCACCTCCTTCAGAGTTAAACGGTGCGTACAGGATGCGTAAGGAGAGGAAGCGGGTCAGCGATAAACTCTATTTGTAAAGCTGAAAATTTATTAACGATGAAAAACTATTCAACAGGGTTATCTGATGCATTAAAATATCTACCAGATTAACTGCTAAGTTGAGGTAAATATGAAGTTAAAAAATATAATTTTAAGCACTGTTTTATCAATCGCCTGTTGCCATGCACTGGCTGCAGGTAATTCTCAAATAGCGCTATCCAACCTTCATATGGAAAACACCCCGAATGGGATGTCGGCAATTGTGGGTTATGCTGAAAATAAATCAAACTCGGTTGTCAAAAATGCTTATGTTAAATTTAACCTGTTAAAAGATGGGGTTGTGATCGGCCAGACAATTGACACTGCATCCAATCTTGAACCCGGCCAGAAGTGGAAAATACAGGCTTTCATCAACACATTTAACGACAAGCCCGACTCATTCAAAGTCACTGAAGTGAATGTAATTAACTGAACGCGCCACTGATTACCTTTACAGGGCTTATGTGGTGGTCCCCGGGGAAAACCTGTTCTGCACCGGGGACAATATAAAAATCAAATACTCTCGTTGTTTATGACGTTAAATCATAATCAAACACAATAATATCATTCGGTATCGGCCTGAAGATGTTCTTGAGCGCCTCATGCTCAGGGTGAGGAAGGTATCACTGTCTTGCCGCCTCATCAGCAAATGTCATCATGACACAATGTGTGTAACCGGCATTCTTTCCTTCCGGACTGTTGTTCTCCCCCCATTCAACAGAAGCCACTCCCTGAATTCGTACCGGCACTGATAAAAACGCCTCTCTGACAGAAGCAATCTGCGCCGTTGTTGCTTCTCTGTAAAGCGAATCAACAGAATATGTCTGATCATATTATCCTCCTGACGTTCAGAAATAATTGCTCCGGTAAACAGCAGCATACTGCCGCGCACTGACGACTGTCACGTGGCTTGTCTGCTGACAGCCCGGCACAAAAACCAGTTTTGCGCCGGGCTGTCCAGCTCTCCGGGGATTCAGAGGTATTTTTTGAATGACGCCATGGTCACGGTGATGGCCACACCCAGCAGCATGGCCGCCGGCCATATCAGCAGGTTCGGATATACTGCCGTGGGCCATGACAGATACAGAATGCAGGGAATGTATATCGCCGGTTTAATGGACTTTCTGGCATGGTGATAAACAAAGCTGGATTCATACGCAGCACCGTACCGGCGCAGGTCACGTCTTCCCAGACCTTCCACCACAGCCACCAGAGCCACCATCACAAACAGGGGCACTGACAGCACCAGAATCGTCACCCGGACCAGCGTCACCACCGTCACATATACCGTGGCCATCAGGTAATCATGCAGGTAATGCGCCAGCCAGCGGCCCAGGGTATCCACTTCCTGTATTACACTGTTATCAGCCGAAGCGCCCTGCTTCATCCAGGCCATAAATCCGCTGTCCACAAACAGCCACTGGTACGCCGTGGACACCCACTTCATCACCGTCACTGACGGCGTGGACAGCAGCAGACTGCGGGTGAATTCCGAGGATAACCAGCCCAGCTCAGTGTTCATGACCGCTTCACTGTGCCCGGCCCCCTGTCCGGGCCAGAAAAATGCAATACCCACGTACTCAATCAGCAGGCTCAGCAACAGGGAAGAGAGTACCATCCCGGCCAGTGCCCACGGCCACCCCCACAGCAGGTTATACAGCAGCCCGTGCCGGCGTGGCGGTTGTGCGGCGTCAGGACGGTTCACATCACGACGGGAATCAGCCATGTCCGTCTCCTTCCGGCACATTCACGACCGGGGCTTCATGCCACCACCCCTCTCCGGTGTGGTAATGACGCCGCATGGCTTCAGCCACTTTTGCAATGCTCTCCGGCATCAGCGCATCGTCCTTATCCGGCGCCGGCAGCGGCATCCGGATTTTCCACAACTGTCCGCCTTCCAGCAGGGCAAATGCCTGCCCTTTTGGTAGGGTGACGATATCCGCCGGCTCCAGTAAGGGAACCTTTACTGTACCAACGCGGTCCTGGGTGCTGGAGGTGAAATCCTGTCCGGACGTCACATCGGCGGTATCCTGATGCCCCGACACCAGTGTTTTGGTGTAAATCTCCACCTGAGGCAGCTGACTGGTCAGCAGCTCTGCCGTCCGGTTCTCCCTGACGCGCAGCATAATCATGTTATTGAAGTTACCCTGTACCTGGGCAGTTTTAGCCGCATTACCGATGCGGGCTTCAATATCCGAAGACGTCTGGGTATACGCCGTCACCTGCATACCGGCACCACCGCCCTTGTTGATGAGCGGAATAAATTCATCGCCCATCAGTTCGTTGAACTCATCACAGTGCAGGTTGACCACATTTTTACTCTCCCCGACACCGGGCAATCCGGCATTCATACCGTGTTTGTAGATATGTCCGGCCACACTCACCAGGTCTGCAAACATGGAGTTTCCCACGGCACTGGCCACCTCACTGTCACTGAGCGCATCGAGACCGATATACACCACCGCCTTTTTACGTATCACCTGTTCCCAGTCAAACACGGGCCGGGTATCGCTCATATCCAGGTAGTCCGGTGCCAGCAACTCTGCCGTCTTTCCTGTGGTCAGTTTTTCCAGCAACGGCAGCAGGGAGGCCACGATTTTATCGAAATAGGTACGGTCATAACGTACCGCACTTCGCAGACCATCCAGTATCGGGTCATACAGTTTCTTCCCGGCTTCACTGCTGAGCGCCACCTCAATGGCCCAGATACGCACAGCATCCGGCTGGTTCTGCATGGTCCGGGGCACATCATCTTCACCCAGCACATTCATGTTATTCAGAATGGCGCTTTCCAGTTCTGGCATCTGTTCACTGACCACCTTTCCGGCATAGCGAATATAGAGGTCAGCAATATTGTTCACATAGCGCATAATCAGCGTGTAATCCGGGCGTTCTCCCAGCGCCACCAGGGCGCGGGCAATGATATTGACAAAACGCCAGGCAAACTCCCGGAAAGCAGCACTGTTGCCTTCACCGGACAACTGTCCCGCCACACGGGTGGCCACTTCCGACACCCGGCCAAAACGCCCCACTGCGTTATAACGGGCAGAGATTTCCGGCCAGCCCAGATGAAAGATATAAAGCTCATCGCCCCTGCCCGCACGGTGTGCTTCTGCCCAGACACGCAGCAACAGGTCAGCATCCCCTTTGGGGTCAAAGACAATGGTGACCTCTCCCCGACGGATATCCTGTGTGACCAGCAGCTCTGCCAGCCGGGTTTTACCGACACGGGTGGTACCATAAACAATGGTGTGTCCCACCCGCTCTCCCAGCGCCAGCGTCACATCCTGTTCATCCGGTTCAATACCATGCAGTGCCGGATTCCCGCCCACCGGCGGCAGGGGGCGTACCGGATTCAGCGGAGAGTCCTTGCGCAAAAGTGCGCCCAGACGGGGGACGGTATGTTCCGTTTTCAGCTCAAGCTGACGGGCCATCCGGTACAGCCAGCCCGGCTGAAGGTACCTGGCCACCTCCGGGCGCAGCGTATCCTGAAGGCGCTGGGTGTGTTTCTGTGTCCAGCGAAATCCCCGCCCCAGAAAAAGGCGCTGACGGCTCACGGGTATCTGCCGGGTACTCATCACATAACGGGGCAGACGCCGCAGATTGCGACGGTAGCGGATAACCTTCATTCCCTGGCGAAAACGGACCGCTGCCAGAACACCAAAACCAGCAGCAGTGGCATAACTGACCGACGGCGCGAGCGCCACCGCCCAGGGCGCTGTCACACAGACACTGGCCGCCGTTGCCGCCACCACGGCAGTGTTCAGCTCCACCGCCGGTCGCAGCAGAGCCTCAATCACATAACGGTTACTCATGACCGGGTACCTCTCTGTAAAAGACGCAGCCACCATGAGCGTGGCAAATCGTTCTCCGGTGATGCAGACAGAGCCTCCAGTCTGCGCTGTAACATCATCACCTCCCGCCATGCGTCTGCCGCATTCAGCAGTAATGCCTTATACACTGGTGGCCTGTCATGTCCGCCTGCACGCACATCATCCACTGTCAGCTGCGCCTCTGTGCTGAAACGGTCCACTTTCCAGCAAGCCAGGTCTTCGCGGGAAACACACTGCCGCCGGGTCTGCAGACGGAGATACACACCATGCCGGGACAACGGTTCTGTCAGGTTGTGAATCTCCCGACAGGCAGACCGGAACTCCCGGTCCGTGTGATAAACACTCTGGGCCACATTGTGAAGCTGTGTGCGCCCCTCCCCCTGCAGGTGAAACAGAAAGCGGGCCAGACAGCTGCGGTGATTACCGTCAGCACTGACATACCAGTGAATGCCATCCGTGCTGACAAAACTCATCCCGGCATGCTGTTGCTCAGCCTGCGTATAATATCCCGGATTCTTTTCGAGTAACGGGATATTGATGTCCATGCGTTTACCGCGCTCCAGCAGCTCCAGCCAGGTCATTCCGGCATACTGTGGATGGTCAGTCCCCACAATGCGGTACACATTGATACTGCCCTGTCCCGTCCAGTAGTGTTCCGTAATAAAATCCGACATTGCCGCAAACTCTGCAGCATCCCATGCAGCCAGTTGTTCATGTGCCCAGGCCGGAACATTTGCCTGCACACGGGCCAGCAGTGGCATACTCATGATTCTCTTTCTCCCTTATCGGTCAGTAACGTACCATTCAGCAGTTTCAGCAGACGCTGACCGCTGACAAGTTCGATATCCGGCCACAGTGTCAGCCTGGCCCGGCTGACCGGCCCTGTACGACCGGTATGAATAAAAAACCCCCGGCAACCCTCCCGGCGCAGCAGTTCCCCGAAGGCATCAATATGTGCCGGGCGGATGGTCCGTCCGTAGCGTTTGGCCTGTATCAGCCAGCGCTCACCGTTAATCACCACCTGTCCGTCAAGACCGCCATCACCGCTGTAGCAGGGATTGTGAATAACCGTCATCCCCTGCTGCGTCAGGGCCAGTAACAGCAGTTCTTCGAAGACATACGGATTGATTTTGCGCAGATACTTCAGGCGATGCGCATCCCCCGGCAGTGTCTTCAGTCTGGCCAGTAACCGGGCGGCAGTGGCACGGTAACGCTGATTTCGCTCCCCTCCCCGCAGGATAAGCATCAGCAACACGGCCAGCAGACAGAACACCAGACAGACCATCAGCACCGGACTGACCATCTGAACTGCGGTTATCACTGGTACCTGCATCATGGCTCCACCTCCTGTGACAGCCCGTTGTCCGTTATCAGTACCGGGTAAGACTTCAGCTGTAACCGGCGGGCCAGCGCAGAACCGGATGCCGGTGCCATCGCCACGCCGGGAGCAAGTTCACGCAGCGTGCGCAGGCCGTTTTCATCAGCCACATTCACCACCATTCCGGCAGCATGACGCGCCCGGAGCGCAGCAGCATTTTTCTGCAGCCACTCACGGGAATACGCATCATCCCCCACAAGGAAAAGTGCACCGATGCCCGGTAGCTGAAGCGGGCGTGGAGTCACCTCGCCGGGTGACATTTCAGGTGTGCTGACCGGCAGCATCGCGGTTTCTCCCTGCAGAAGAGGCGGTGGTGAAACAACCGGTGCAGAAGCCGGTGCCTGCCGGTTGATACCCTCAAAAAAAGGAGCAGCATCCCTGCCGCCCAGGTCAGCAATCACCGTCAGTTCAGCACTGACGCTCGCTGAAAACAGAAGCCATACAGGAAAATAAAAAGTAATCAGTCTCAGTCTGTTCATTCACGCCTCCGGGGCTCTGTCCAGATATAATCCGCAGCCGGTGCCAGCATGGCTGTCTGCTGTGGCGTCATACTTTTTGCATTCAGCCGGTCCAGATGACGTCTGACCACGGCGGTGTAACGGGCGGCCAGCTTTCCACCGGCAGGATGGTGATAACAACCGGCTGCCTTCAGCCAGCTGTCGGGATGGCGCTGACGGCACTCCTGCAGAATGACTGCCGCCGTCTCAAGACTGGTGTACGGGTCAAAGGCCGCCCATGTTGACGGGAAACGATGACCATTCCATCCCAGATTGACCTGCGCTATTCCGACATCAATGCGTCTGGCCGGATAACGTTTCAGAAACACCTGCAGTGCCTGCCAGGCCTCCAGACGGCTGGCATAACGGTACCCCTTCCCGGCCACATTAATTGTCCAGGGCCAGGGACGGGAGGCATCCGGAAGACGCCCGTCGCGGCGGGAATACTGCATGACGCCGGCCATATCACCGGGCGCCATGGCGGTCTCTGTCAGGGAGACGGCATACAGCACTTCTGCCGGAATACCGTGTGCACGGGCCACCTGCACATAGCCGTCCGGAATGGTCTGCGCAACGGCCTGACACATGTCCGTCATCAGCAGAAGACTCAGAATGCAGCCACGCGCCATCCGTCTGCCCCCTGCTGCAGTACCACCGGCATTTGCCCCTCACCAAAACGCAGCCAGCGCCCCGCATCATGGTTCAGGGTGATATGCCGGCTGCGGACCTTCTCTGGTGGGATGTTGTGCTCACGTGCCCACTGACGAAGCAGCCCGTCTTTCCCCTGACTGTCCACCAGATAAATATCCACCGGCTTACCGGATGCCAGCACCTTACTCAGGCGGATATCACAGGACGCACAGTCCTTCGCCTTCACAAACAGCGCCAGTCTGCCTCCGGTGTCCCCGGCCAGAACACCGGCATTGCCCATACTGACCGGCAGCTTTCCGGGATAAAGACGCTGCCATGCCGCATCAACCTCCCGCTGAAAAGCCAGTTCCTTCTCCGTACGGGCATACTCTTCCTTCACCCACTTTTCGGCATACGCCCGGCGCTCAGCCGGTGTCCGGGCCTCAATACCCAGTGCTGTCAGCGGGTCCAGACCCGGCGACTGTATCCCGCGGGGTCCCGCCATCAGTGCCTGATAACGCCCCCAGTCCTCCTCACTCAGCCCCCACCGGCCAGCCTGCTGTTGCAGCGACTGCGTGGTGCTCTGCGTATGCTGTGACGTATCCGTACGGGACGCGTCCGTCACGGTCGTGTTCTGGTCTGCAGCCTGCGCCAGTGCAGGTATCAGCATCACCAGTAACAGGGATTTCAGTCTCATCTTCACTCACTCCACCCTGACCTGTACCTGACGTCCGTTAACCCGGAACGTCGCCTGTTCGTGACCGGCATGAATCAGTGTCCAGCCGGCCACACTCTCACCTTCCCCGAGCAGTGCCACCTGCGACAGACTGGTATATCCCCGGGGTGCCACCGCCGCATATGACAGCGCCCCCCGGCGCTCGGTGCCGGTCAGCACAAACGGTGCCTGACGGAAAGTGTGCGACGTACCTGAACGAGCAGTCAGAGGGCGGGCAGTTTTCTGTACCACCGGAGAGGGTTCTTTCGTTCCGGACACGTCCTTTTTCCCGGTGCCGGAAGCAGAAGGGGATTCGGACTGAACAGCCCGGGGCTGTGGCTTCTCTGCCAGTGCCGCCAGTGTGTCCAGCCGCAGGGAAAGGGCTTTCTGTGCTGCCTGAATCTGCTCAAGGGACGCCGGCAGTTCCTTAAGCTGTGTCTGCTGAACCTCCGTCAGAACGGGCTGCCGGGCCAGCTGCGCCAGACGCGCACTCTCCGCCTGCAGCTTCGTCTCCAGTTCACTCAGTCGTGACTGCAGCGGGGCCAGCGACGCCGCTGTCAGACGCTCCCCCTGCTGTTGTTCCAGTGTTGCCAGACGGGTATCCATCGCCAGCATGCCGCGTCCCGTCAGATACAGCGCCACGCCCGTCACCATAACCAGCAGAATCAGGGAACTCACTGCCACGCCCCGCAGAAGTGAACACCGGCGTGTTGTGGGTTTATCTGCCGGAACGGGTGTCATCATCTCCTGTTGTTCGCTCATTTTTTCAGGAAGCCTCCCTTAACCGGTTGTGCCTCCGGGGCCGTGATTGCCGGAGAAGCCGGCACGGGTGCCAGCTGGCCTGCCGGTAACTGATACCCCGCCCGCAGACTGTGGCAGACCACACGCTGAACGTCATCCACCTCCAGTTGCCAGGCCGGTCCCGCCATCACCTGCAGGGCCGTACGCAGTCGCACCGGTCCCTGCTGATACTGCACGGCGGGCAGGGGCTGGCGGTACAGCACACCATTAGCCGGCCCGGTGGCACACAGCGTGTAACCGGACTGTTTCAGGGCATAACGCATGGCATCGGCCACGGTGGGCTTTAACGACGCCGGAATACGGATATCAATCACCTGGGAAAGCGGATCTCGCTGCGCTGCCTGCGGTGCCGTGCTGACCAGCAGGTAACGGTCGTAACGCACCACCTCCGGTGCCGGCTGCGCATAAATATCCGGTGACACCGACTGCACATTGCGGGAAACGCTGACGGAAGGTACCGGCATGGCCGGCGCACGTTGCTGAAGTTTTTGTGGGCTGTTACACCCGGCCAGCAGGGCCAGGGTAACCAGGGAAAATAAGATCCCGGGTTGCATCTTCATCCGGATAACTCCTCTGCAGTGATAAAACAGCGGTCACTGTGCAAAGAAGCGCCGGCAGGCTCAACGAACAACTCATTATCAGTAAACAAAAAAAAACGCCAGCGTAAAAGCTGGCGTGATGTTGATTATGCGGGGTGTGGCCTCTCATATCAGCCACACCCTGCCCCGTGATAACACGGAAACGGATTACCCGAGCGCTTTCCGCAGCTCGTCATCAGAAAGCTGCAGGATCTCCTGAATACTCTCAGGCGACATCCCCATCTTCTGCATCCGACGGGCAGCCTCAAGCGTCTTCTCAAGCGCCTTTTCTCTCTCTTCCTGACGGCCTTTTTCGATGCCCGCCAGTTCAAGTCGTTCAGCGATAGTCATAATATCATCCTCATACCGGGGCAGATGTTCTGCCATCGCCCGTATAAATTCCGGTGAAGCCGAATCGCACGCCTTCATCATATAGTTTAACAGAACCACCACCTGATCGTGTGTTCCCTGTATCTGAAGCAACTGTGACAGAAAGTCAAGCTGCGTCATCAGATCGCCCTTCCGCTGACGGACCTTCATCAGAAGCATCAGGGCAGCCATCTGCTGATAGCAGCGGATACCCTCATCATCAAGAAGACCCACATCAATAACGCGGGGCGGCTTTCCTTCGCCGTAAAGCTCACGACCAAGCGCCGGATCGTCCAGACAGTCCAGCCAGTTCAGGCTGTACGGATACGGACTGGGCTCACCGTGATAAAAAAGCACCGGGATCACAACGGGAGCCTGATTATGCGTTTTCAGGTGGCGATACATTATCGCCAGCACATAATGCATCATGCGCAGGGCCATAAAACGATCCGCAGAGCTCTGATGTTCCGTCAGCGCGTAGATGTAGCCATCACGACCATCGGTGGTTTTCATGCTCCACAGAACGTCACTGGCATACTGGCGCAAATCCGGATCCACAAACGTGGCCGGCTCCAGCTTCAGGGTGTTCATATCGCACCGCTGTAACTGTGCCGGCGGCAACGCAGCCTCCAGAAAATCCCTTGCAACCGAAGGGGTTTCCATCATCGCCCTGAACGCCGCATCGTGTGGCGTGGGGGTGGTATGATTTTTTTCACTCACGATACCTCCTTGGTAAAAATGGGGGCAGTGATGCCCCCGGGGTTAACATTACATGGCATGGATAATCCGCCGTTCAGCGCCATATCCTGGTCCACTGAAGGGAATGTCGTCGTCAAAATCCATCGGCATTCCCCCGCCGTTCCCGGAAGCCGGTGACGGTGAGTTACCCGCCGGTGCACCGGCAGTTCCCTGACCGCTGTGTGCGGGTGCGACACCGCTGCCCTGCTGGCGCGGAGAGCCCAGCATCTGCAGGGTGCCGTTGACACTCACCACCACCTCCGTTGCGTAGCGATCAACACCATTCTGCTGATCGAACCACTTCCGGGTCCTTAACTGGCCCTCGATGTATACCTGTGATCCCTTACGCAGGTATTCACCGGCAATCTCCGCCAGTTTTCCGAAAATCACCACGCGGTGCCACTCGGTCTGCTCCTTCATTTCACCGCTCTGTTTATCACGCCAGGATTCACTGGTGGCCAGGGTCAGGTTCGCCACGGCTCCGCCATTGGGAAGATAACGAATCTCCGGATCCTGTCCAAGATGTCCAACCAGTATCACCTTATTAATACCGCGTGATGCCATATAGCCTCCTCATCCTCACGCACACGTCCGCTGCGTCCAGGTGCCGTTTTCCAGCGCCTGTGTCGCCTGCTCATGGTCTCTGTAATACTCCACGGATTCACGGGACACCGGTCCCTCATCACACTGAGTACCAATATAATAACCACGTACGCTGCGGAGAACCTGAAGGGGTAACGTATAACCGGCCTGTGCGGCCAGAATGCCATTTGGCTGTTGCATAAGAAGTTTCCTTAAAGATAAAGACAATAAGAAAACAGACCGCCCTGATGAGGCAGTCTGTTTTCATCAGGACGGTTGAGAAAAGTACGATCAGAAAGAGTTTTCTGCGTATTGCTGTTGCATGGTGCCATTTTGCGGCGGCAGGGAGTCTGATTTTTCAGCCTTGTAAACCATCTCCTGGCCTATCTTGATCCAGTCCACCTTGATCAGGCGGGCCTTCAGGCTGACGCGTTGCTCACCGGCATGCTCTCCCTTGTTCAGGGTGAAAATGTCAGTGGACAGGTTGCTCAGCGTGAAGCCAAGCAGCACCTTGCGATCTTCATCCACCGCCTTCTGGCAGCGGGCAATCAGGGCGGTCGCCTCTTTACCGGCAACCGTGACATCAAAACGGACGTAGGACGGGCTGTCCGTGGGTCCGCTCAGCGCATTCACCACACAGCTGAGAAACGAGCCGTTCTGGTGATTCACCTGACGTACATTACTGAGATACCCCAGACCTTTCAGGGTCAGATTAAAGTATTCAGTTTTGGCAGTATTTACAGACATGATGATTTCTCCATGGAGTTAAAAAATGTGATGACGGAGAACATCACCATCCCTGACGGGAGTAAATGTTCCCGTCGGGGATGCCGGATCAGCTGAATTCCGGCTGTCTGAACAGATAAAAAAGCCCTCATCGTCGCGTCATAATGCGCTTTTTGTGACGACATTCTGCTCTCAAGAGCGCGCAGATTTACCCCATTCACGTGGAATGCACCACCCTTTCAGGCTCAGGGGGTGTTGAATGCAGCCACCCGAAGGCGTTCCTCACAGGCTGCCGGAACATTGGTGGTCGTAAAAACGACAGTCAAGCCCGGTCATCTTTAAGTCACCACTGACAAATGTCAACGCTAAAACAAATAAAAAAGGCACCGGGATTTCCGGTGCCTGAGGGGGATACCAGCCCCCGGGGTTAATTCTCATCATCTCCGGGGATAAATCCCGGCGCGGTTTTCACGGAGGGGATGCGCCTTGTAACCCCGCGAGTGTGCATTACGGGTTACCGGACCCTGGAGCTGCCCGCTCCACTGTGGTCAGCAGGGTATTGCATCAAAGCTTAATCACACTACCCGATCCTGAACAGGGAGAAATTAAGATTACTCTGTTTTAGTTTTTCCCGATTTTTTTCGCCGCCCGGCCTTTTTCTGCGTGTTCACCACGCCCTTACACTCAGGATACCGCTGACAGCTCCGGAACAGTCCGTGCTTTCCCTTTCGCTGCCGGGTCGGCCCCTGACAAAGCGGGCACGGCGGCGTCACCGGAACCGTCATACTGAAGGGCTGTTCCCGCCCGGATGAGACCAGATGACGCACCCACTGCTGCTGTCTGCCCATAAAGGTATCCAGTGACATTCTGCCCTGTGCAATATCATCCAGAGCCTGCTCCCACAGCGCCGTCATGCCCGGGCTGGTCAGGGCTTCCGGCAGGGCGGCCGTCAGTTCCCTGCCCCGTTGCGTTGACCGGATATGCTTCCCGCTCTTCTCCAGATACTGCCGGGCAAATAACACCTCCAGCACACCGGCCCGCGTGGCCTCCGTCCCCAGACCGGCATTCTCCCTCAGCACTTTTTTCAGCTTCGGATCACTGACCTGACTGGCAGCATTTTTCATGGCGGCAATCAGGGTCCCTTCCGTAAAAGGTGCCGGAGGTGACGTCATCCGGCCCTTCAGTTCTGAACCGCTAATCCGGCAGTGTTCACCCCGTTCAAGCGCCGGCAACGCCATTTCCGTCGTCTGTTCATCTTCGCCTTCAGCATCTTCTGCTGCTTCCCCGGAAAACAGGCCTCGCCAGCCCGTCACCACATTCACTTTCCCGCGGGCCCTGAACAGTTGCCCGCCGAGTGTCAGTGTTGCATCAGTAATATCAGACTCCTGCAGGGGCAGAAACTGGGCCAGATAATGCTGGCGGATAAGCTGATACACCTTCAGCTCATCTTCACTCAGTGCCCTGATATCAAAGACCTGCCGGGTCGGAATGATGGCATGGTGTGCCGTAATTTTTTTGTCATTCCAGATACGTGAAACAAAACCGGGATCGAGCTGTGCCAGAACCGGCGTCAGGGCGGGATCTGAACGCGCCATCGCCGCCAGTACCTCCCGGCTTTCCTGTTGCATGGATTCAGGCAGATAGCCACAGTCCGTCCGGGGATACGTCGTGGCTTTGTGCGTCTCATACAGGGACTGCGCGATATTAAGCACAGTCTGCGCCCCCATACCAAATTTCCGGGAGCAGGTCTCCTGCAGTGTCCCCAGCGAAAAACAGAGCGGAGCCGGTGTTTTCTCACGCTTCCGGGTCACCTCATGCACCACCGCTGACGGTGTCTGCTGACACAACTGAAGAACGGCCCGGGCCGCCTGAACGTTCACGCACCGTTTCTCTTCATCGCAGTACTGCTCTGCCGCCACCCAGACGGCCCGGAACCGGATCCCGTCTTTCTCCAGCCCGACAAACACCTGCCACCAGGGCCGTGGCACAAAACCGGCAATCTCCTGATCCCGTCTGACCACCATGGCAAGTGTCGGCGTCTGTACCCTTCCGACGGATAACACATCCGGGATCCCCGACGCCCGGGCTTTAAGGGTATACAGGCGCGTCAGGTTCATCCCGATCAACCAGTCAGCATGACCACGGGCCAGGCCAGCATCATACAGACGGGCCGTCTGCTCACCGGGCAGAATATTTGCCAGCGCCTCCCGGACGCTGGCCTCATCCAGGGCGGACAGCCACAGCCGGCGGACTGGTCCGCAGTACTGGCAGTACGCCAGCAGTTCCCGGGCGATGACTTCCCCTTCCCTGTCCGCATCCGTGGCGATCACCACTTCAGACGCACGCTTCAGCAGGCGGCTGATCACCGTAAACTGGGATTTCGTCTGCGGTTTAACCGTCATCTGCCAGTTTTCAGGCAGAACGGGAAGCGACTCCATACGCCAGGGAACCCCGAACTGCTCCCCGTACGCTTCCGGGGCGGCCAGCTCCAGCAGATGCCCCACAGCCCAGGTGACCGTGACAGTATCACCTTCAATACAGCCCTCTCCCCGCCCGCTGAGCCCCAGTACCCGGGCAATATCCCGCGCCTGTGACGGTTTTTCACACAAATAGAGTTGCATGATACCTCCGCTGTATTATTTCAGGGGCGGAGAAAAAACAGAGCGTTTTTTACCACTCATGACATCCGGATCAGGTTTGCCAAAACGGCTGACAGCCACCCTGCCCTTCTCCGTGCCGGATAAAATATCCTGCCGGGTGGCATGAACCGTTTTATAAGACTGTGCCACGCCATACACCTTACGGACAGCGTGTCCTCCGGTATCCAGTATGTTGTCCCGCTGCGCCCGCGAAATCAGCCCGTAGTGAAAGGCATGAAACGCTTTCATGACCAGTTCGTCATACCCCACAAGCAACCAGACACAGCGATACCCCAGCGGAGAGCTGCTGAAAACACCAATGTTCACGGGCGAAGATGATGCAATATCTGAGATCACGATATTGCCGGGAATGTTGTTCAGCACCGCCTCCAGTCCGGCGACCTGCTGGCGGATCTGCTCCGATGCCTGCGATAATGCCTCTTCCAGCCTGACCAGCAGCATATCCGCCCAGGGATTATCACGCTCCGCATCCCGGGTTGCCAGACCGGCCCGGGCAATGACCTGAGGCATGCTGATGATACCCGGGCGGGATTTACCGTCACCGGATACCTTCTCCGTTTTGCGCCCTTCCCACAGGCGGATGGCATAATGGGTGTGTAACAGAATGGACAGCGAGGAGTGCAATGCGCCGGCCCGGACTTCTTTCTGGTTCAGTTTATCTTCACTCATATCAGTTCCTTATAACAATCAGGGATAAAGTGAGATCGTCAGGACGAAGCGCAGAAGGAACAACAGAAAACCAGATTCAGGCCACAGAAAAATGGGGAAGAAAGGGAAGTTCAGTACACCGGTACCCGTGATCCGGCACCGGTGAGCATCAGATCATACCGATATCAGAAACGATAAGTGATCCCGGTGGAAAACAGTCCATCCCATGACTTATCCACCATGGGAGAGTTTTTAACTTCATCAGATAAGCGGCTGTAACGTGCGGTTCCGTAGATCCCCCAGTTGCTGGCAAAGGTGTAATTTGCACTGATTTCAAGGTAAGGTGACCAGCCATTATCCGCTTTATACCGCTCCAGACCGCTGCGCGCAGATTCACGACGCGATACGCCATAATAATAGTCGTTCTGTTTCTGGCTGCTCCACTCCACACCAATACCCGGTGTCAGGATGAATCCGCCATTCACATAACGGTATAACCACGCCGCATCACCAACAACACCATTACTGTTATCCAGAACATCCGCCGCCAGACTCGTTCGCAGAAAACCATACGGCGTGTGATGGGACCAGGACACCCCGGCCATCATCGTGCTTTTACGTTTATCAAGGCGGCGTAACTGATGATCGTTGCTGTCATCCGGTTTGAAATACATCGGCGACCAGTAGGCCATCACCGACAGGGTATCTGCAGCATCGTTCCAGAGGTAATATCCACCGCCCAGACCACGGAACCAGAAGCTGTCGCCGTCATAAGACACTGCCGGGATAAGCCAGGCTTTTGAGTCGTAACCTTTATAAGGCTGATCAATCACGCCGACACCGGCCCCCAGTGTCAGAGTACTTTCAGCATAAGCCGTGTTTACTGATAAGGCGGCCAGCATACTGAGCGCCAGAATTTTAATTTTGGTCATAAAAAATCCTTCCTTAGTCAAAATTTCAGCGCGGAAAGTATACTGACGAGAAAAACGGCGACAAGTGTTCGGTTTTCCTCTGCCCTCCAGTCCCTTTATGCAATCCTGGCTTTCCCCAGAAACAAACAGGGTCTGGCAGGGCTGGAGGGGAACCCTGCATCCTGTCAGGGTGTTTCCGGCTGACGCCGGGCTTCGACGGTTTACCGTCAGATGTTTCAGGATATTCGGTGCCGCCGCCTTCCATGCTGCTGACGCAGCATAATTTTTGTACTTTGGTGCCACTGGCACCATCGGTTACTTTTTGCTCTCTGTTGGCACTGCCAACACTGGTTAATTTTTGCTCTCTGTTGCCCCGGGCAACACTGGCTAATTTTTGCTCTCTGTTGTCACTGGCAACACTGGTTGATTTTTGTTCTCTGTTGCCACTGGCAACACTGGTTAATTTTTGCTCTCTGTTGCCACTGGCAACACTG
>ERZ1026866.973-NODE-973-length-15903-cov-100.074205_pt1 | contig 15903 bp, 11 predicted proteins | sample MGYA00380163_ERZ1026866 | MGnify/ENA primary metagenome ERZ1026866 (study PRJEB33269, sample SAMEA4719799) | human gut metagenome | biome: human-associated habitat; feature: organic feature; material: feces | place: Cameroon | collected 2013-10 ...
CGGCCTCCTTACTTTGATTGAACTCCATGTCCGTTTGGCGTCCCAATTCATCATTAGCATCTTGTCCAGATGCAGTCATACACATACAACACATAATTGTAAAAATAAACAATATTTTTTTCATAATAAATTAACTCTAAGCAATAATTACTTGCATGATCCTCTAGCCGCAAAGAGCATTTGGTCTGCGTTCACTGTACCCATCTTACTGTCCTCCGAACCGTCCACCGAAGGATCATAATATGTATAGGTATTGGTCTCGGCATCATAGCCTTTCAATATGACGCAATGAGCCGTCGAGCCATCTGCAGTCTGGAAGGCGCCCAGAACAGCTGAGTCTTCATAGCTGCCCCCGAACAAACCACTAATATCCGACCCCGTCGTCCAACCACTTCCTTCTGTGGAAAAATAATGGCTGAAGAAATCGAACGTATTCTGGTTGAGGTCGCCATTATGGTCATACAGAGAAGGACCATTCAAGTAGTCATCCATGTTACCCGTTCCTTGGTAATCTCCATCTCCACCATAATAGGCATTTCCATATGTGTCACAATCGACATCCTTGCCGCAGACTTCCTTGCCAAGATACTCCATACAATTAAAGAAGCAAGACTTGCCATCATAGGAATAACCACCTATGTAAAGCAACATCTCGTTGTAACTCATTTTGCAAGCCTCTTCTAACTCTGAAATTTTTAATCTTTTAAGTTTCATTTTTTGAGTTTTAATGTTAATACTAATTCTAAAACACTCGGCTCCATAAATAGAGCCACTTTAACACAAGCCCTGTGCCAAAGATTCTAAAAATCAAGAACTGTCCATATTTCTACAAATTAAGTTTAACAAAATGCCTGTGGGAACAACGCCTGAAGTATTTCCACACCACTTAAGCCATGTATCAAGTCAACACAAAGTCCCTTCTTCTTTACGAACTCGCCATACAGTGGCATATGTACTCTGAGCATCTTCTCTCTACAGATACGCATGGAATTTTCATAGACACTGCCATGAAATTGCATTTCCGCCACCTTCAGCAATGACACGAAGAAGAACCATCCCTCGTTAATGTCCATAATTCTAGGATCCGCCTCCATTGGCATCTTCTGAAAATCACAAGAGTGAAGGAGAAGATTGACTTGTTCTTCTATCTCCGGTGAGTCCACTCTCTTGTTCAGATAAGCCAAGGATACTGCAAGATACAACTTGTTGACATTGCCTGCCGGCACATAAGCTTTTAGGTAAAAAGACCAGGACCTCAGCAGAGCCACAATCTTAGCATTGTATACATTGAGGTCAAGGGCCATTCCCAAGACTATAAATAACAATGGATATTTCCACAACACGGATATGTATAAGTCCCTAGGCAAGTCTGGAATGCAACTGGGGACAACCCCAGACAATCTATCCACTATAGACCTCAAGGATGCACAATTCAAGCCATGCCGGACGGGATTTGTCTTTTCCGTATGCCCTAGGCGGGATACGACATAAAACAGATACCCGACCAAGCCAGAGCAGCTATCCAGACCTATTTCTACCCTGGAATCCATTACTTCTCTATAAACGGCTGCATCTATCTCCCGGAGCACATCATCTGCTTCCCCTTCGACATATTTCTCTGCCATAAGATAGTCCACAGCCAATCCTATGCCCAATAACCCCGAATCGACCGACATTGTTTTTATTGTACCTAGCTTATCCAAGATACTAGACAGCATCTTGTCCGCAACATCGGCTATTCCAGAGTTCTTTTCTTTCCTGCTCAGGACATATAAAGCTAATGCAACTCCCATTCTCCCCATAAAAAGGCCCAAATTTCCCTGTGGTATCCGCAAATCACCCCTCAGGGCCATACTCATTAGTATTTTTTCCATAATGTTCTTTTCATTGATGACACCAATTCTCTTTTCTTTAATATATCCATATCACGGCTCTGCATCCTGCTATTCACAAGCCTTGGATGACTGAGATGAAATATGTCACCACTAACACGACCTATATCATACCCCAAGTTTGTCCATCTGTTGTAACGTTCTCCATCTTCCAAGCCCCACCCATAGAATGCCTCGTTCTCCAATCCGCTGTCTATGTAGGAAGCTCGGTTTGCAAAGAATGCTCCACCAACGGGATTTGGGGCATACAGACTCAACATGAAATCCTTATACTCTTCCAGCAATTCCATATTGCCATTCTCCTCTAAATACATCATGCGCAGCCCTTCCGTGGTATCAAGGAACTTAGCGTCATACGGATATACAAAATCGTACCCTTGACGAAGGAGTGACATACTAGAGAGAACCTGGTTAATAGGAACGACAACGTCCACGTCCCAAACGGCAACAAATTTCTCCTCTGCAGACTTTACCATCTCATTGAGATAATGGGTACGGTGCAGGATGGGATCATAATCCTGCAGGAAATGGTAGGATACATCCTGCGGTATCAGCCTCTTCAATAAGCCATTATTGTGTGACGACACTTCCCACAAATATATGTGTGTGTCAAAATTACCATGCAAATAGTTGACCGTATGCACCGTGTTCTCCAGTCGTTCCATGGTATCAAAACTAACCAGCAGGAGAAAGACCGTGTCAAGCAAATCATTCTTTTCCATTTTCTTTTGTCATTATATTAATACTTGTTCACCGAATTGCGACCTAACCAAGCGAAAATATATGCCATGACGTTGCATCAAGCTATCGTGATCACCAATTTCGGCAATTCTTCCTTTATCCAACACTATAATCTGGTGAGCATTCCTTATAGTACTGAGTCTATGGGCGACAACGACAACTGTCCTATTCTCAAAAGCAGAGTTCAAGGCATTTACTATCTTTTGCTCATTGACTGCGTCAAGGGCATTTGTCGCCTCATCCAAAAAAAGGAACCTAGGCTCTCTATACAAAGCTCTCGCTATAAGGAGACGCTGCCTTTGTCCACCACTCAATCCATGCCCCATCTCTCCAATTTCCGTATCAAACCCCCTCTGCATTTTGTCAATGTCTTCTCTTATTTGAGCTATTTCGCAACAATGCGCAAGGCGTTCACGATCAACATATTCGTCATCCAGGACTATGTTATTCCGAACCGTATCGTTAAATAGCCTACCATCCTGCATAACAACTCCACACATGTTCCTCCAAGCCTTAAGATTGACTGCAGACACGTCCATGCCACCAATGTCAATCGTACCATAAGAGGGTTTATACAAGCGAACCATGAGTTTCAGCAGCGTAGATTTTCCGCAGCCGCTAGCTCCAACAATGGCCGTCACCTTATTCTCCGGTATATTGAGGTTGATATTCTCCAGTACCATAGGCAAGTGAGGAGCATAACGAAACATCACATTTTTGAATGTCAGGTTTCTGGCTTCCGGCAGGAAATCCGTCTCTCCAACTGATAGCAAATCTGTCTCATCCTCCAGCTGCCTTATCTCATTCATTCTAAGAAAGGAAATCTTAGCGTATTGGGCTGAAACCACGAAATTGATAAGCTGAAGCAGGGGACCATTAAGCATCCCCAAGATGAACTGAGTGGAGATCATCACTCCAAACGTTATCTCTCCATGAATTACTGCCGTCGCACAATAAAAGGTAATCGCCATGTTCTTAATGTTCTCTATGAACTGCGCACCAAGGTTTTGCATGTTGGTTATGGCGAGCACACTCTTGTTCACATGATACAACCTTGCCTGGATGGACTCCCATTTCCAACGACGGGAGCGCTCGTAATTGTAAATTTTAATATCCTGTATGGCAGACACAGTCTCAACCCAGTAACTTTGGTTCCTTGACTGGAGTTCAAAATATTGCCAATCCTGCCTTTTACGGATATTGAGGAAAAGGAGCACCCATACCACATAAAGGAAGGAACCTGCGCAAAAGACATAAAATATAAAGGCATTATACAACAACAGGACTATGGAAAAAACCACGAAAGTAAACGTGGAGAAAACCAACGAAAGGGAGTTGTTCATCACAAAGTTTCGAATTCGTTCATGATCCTGTGCCCTTTGCAAGATATCACCGAGCAATTTATTCTCAAAAAAGGTAACCGGCAGCCTCATCAATTTGATCAGATAGTCGGAGATCAAAGCTATATTGACACGAGCCGTGATATGCATCAAGACCCAATCCCTGACAACGCCGAACAACATAACGCTAAGGAGAATACTAATATTTCCAATCAACATTATGTTGATGAACCGTGAGTCACCAGAGCCTATGCCGACATCTATCACGGCCTTAGAGATGAAAGGAAGAATTCCCTGGAGCAATGTGGAAAGAGACATGACGAAGAGTACCAGTAGGAAATGCCCTCTGTATGGCAGGAAATAACGGAGGATTGACCAGGCATTGTTTCGCTCATGTTTTTTCTCAGCTTCCGACAAGACAAAGTCTGCCGTAGGCTCTAGAGCCAAAAGTACTCCTTTTGTTTCATTCCGTAGGCACCACCCTTCCGCAAACTCCTGACGATTGTACCTGACATGTCCCTTTGCCGGATCCGAGATGAAGACATGCCTCTTTGACGCTCCATAGACAACTACAAAGTGATTCTCATTCCACAGGATTATTGCAGGAAGGGGCATTCTTTGCATGACTTCGTCAACAGAGCATTTTGTGGCCACAGTACGAAAGCCTATGGACTCCGCTGCCGCACTGATACCAAGGAGAGAAACACCCTCACGAGTAATACCACATTTATCTCGTAAACACTGAAGGGAGTAATAGCGACCATAATACTTGGCGACCATTTTTAGAGCCGCAGGACCGCAGTCCTTGGCATCCATCTGTAATTCTATTGGAAATCGTTTAAGTTTCATTTGTCTGAAATTGTTCTAAGATTGTCAAATAAGCGCTCCCAAAGCCGACGACGATGCATAATCACGTAGCCCATGCCGTTCAACTCAGACGAGACGGGAATTTCTTTCCCATAGTTGGTAATGAGTCCATCGGGCAACGAGACGCTGACAAGATATGTCTTTCCCTGATCTCCCGAGTTTTTGGGCATAGTGGATATACGCTGGACAGTTCCCTTGACATAGCCATATTCTGCATAAGGATAGTCTGACAGCCGGATATGCACCTCCTGTCCCACGGAAACCTTGCCTGCCCCTTCTACGGGGATGGACAATTCGCCTGTGGCAAGAGTTTTCCCAGGCGACACAGAGAACAACTCTGAAGTGGCCGAGACAAATTCACCATTGCGCCAAAAGTTCAAATATTCCAGGCGTCCAGAAATAGGAGAGACTATAACATAACGTTCTTTCCATTGCCGAAGTTCGTTTCTCAAAACATTATACTTAGCGAGCATGGAGTAGAATGACGTACGCAGCTCTTCGTTGGAATCTATATCCAACCTAGCCATGTCCAGATCAACGGATTGCCGTTCCAACACTTTCATTCTGTAAGCGACTAAGGCTTCCACGCTTGCCAATCGGGCTTCTAGCAGAGACTTCCTGCTGGAAGACAAGTTTTCCAATGCCAACACTCCGTCATGGTAAAGCAGACTGTCACTCTGGTATTGCCACGACATCTCTGAAAGTATTTCCTCTCTTGCTGACATCTCTCGACGCAAACCAGCAGTGACTTCATCTGCAGTCTTCCTCTTGCTTTCCAAGCTCTGTCGCATGTTTGCATATACATTAGACGTTCGCAGTTGATCGAACATCCGATATGCCAGGACAAAGTCATTGTACGAGGAAGTCAAAGAGCCCAGCTGCAATTTGGGAAGGAGTTTTAACTTGGTTTCTTGATGCAATTCTTGGAGACATGCCAACTCCAACGACATGACGTCCTCAAGGCTCGCACCATTCTCTATCATGCCCAAATAACTTCCTTTACGCACTAGGGAGGAATTTGGCTGCAACAGGCGTAACCTGCCTGCAGAAGGTGCCGACAGCCTTATGGAAGCCGGAATACCTGTTATTCTGATAGAACCGACCAAAGTCTCCGGATACTTTATAACCAGACACAACATTGCGAAGACAAAGACCGTTCCAGAGATTACTATGGTTACCACATAAGTCCACCCCGTAGGCATCCTGTCCACGATGTCCGCAACTTCTTCCGACCGCTGGGACACCTTCATCACCGAATGATGGTTAAGTTCTTCTTGTTTCATTGTTCAATTTTTCAGATAAGATATCAAGCAAACTCTTCCTCGCCATGAAGTCATACATGGTCAAATGACGAATCCGATAGTAACAAACAAACTGCTCGCTGATAGAATGGAATAGATCACGTCGGGCTTGCAATAGCATTTGATGACTTCTTGACACTTCTGTCACAGTACACTTGCCCGTTTTAAAAAGTGTGATAGCCTTGTCACAAAAGCTTGAGGCTACCAAAAACTTCTGATGATCCAATGCAACGTTCCGCACACAGCAGTTGTATTCTGTGACCAGTTTCATAACTTGTCGGCAATTATCCTCTATTGCCGTCTCATGTTCCAATATTACCCTCTTCAACTCACTCTCTGCCAAACGGATTCTGTCATTTCCTATACCAAACTGAAAAACAGGAATGGACAGGGTCATAGATATTGACTGCTGCTGGTTAGGATGTGAATATGAAGCCGACAACCTTTTTCCATATTGATTGAGCCCGTACATGAGACCAAGGCTGGCATTGAAACGATTTCTTTGCCGTACCTCATGCAGTTCAAGAGATTGATTGGTCCTCTCAAGTGCGTAACTCGATGCAACACATGAATTTTTCCGAACCAACTCAATCGCTTCCTCTGTAAGGATAGCTGGAGGAAGAACATGGGGATCTGGAGCTATAACTTCTATCTCACAGGCACAAAGTTCTTCCTCCAGTTGGCGGACTAAAGAGCGAGTATCATGAAAGCTTCTTTCCAAGGATGCCCTATCATTCAGTTCTTGCAATTCCAATTCCTGGCACTCGTAGTCAGTCAGCTTACCCAAAGCCTTTCTCTTCAAGGCATGGCTTACTAAAATACTGTCCGTTCTTACTACCTGTAAATAAAAGTCACGATCACTCCCACTTATAACGGCATTCATATAAAGACCTAAAAGTCTTTGTTGTTCTGTAGAAACTGATTCACAACACTGCATAAGAGCGGCCTTGCGTTTCAAGCTAGCAATTTTATCTTGCAATCTTTGCTTCTTTCTCCCTCCAAACAACTCCTGGGTATACTTTACATAAAAGGGTTCGCTACTGAAATTACTCACCTTAGAGGAAAATTCCTGCAACACACTTAATCCGCTGCCCAACAATAAGGTTCCACCTGTAGCTTTAACATGTTGAGAAAAAACGAGTTTCCCATTTGCCGCATTCGAGTATTCCTCTATGTTATTGTATTCCCCAGTATAATAACTTTGCATGAGACGCATGGAATGCCTGAAAGCAACAGGGGCTATCTCTAAAGAAAGGGAGGGCAAGAGACTCTTCTTGTAAATACGGTGTTCCAACTGCGAATTCTCCAAAGATAGAAGAGACTGGCGTACCCTTGCCGTATTGAAGATACTCACTTCCATTACCTTTTCCAATGACAACAAGTTACTAGAGTGGACATCCATTGTACAAATTGCCAGCAGTATGAGAAAATGAACTTTGATTCGTTTAACTATCATGTTTGGGTTTCTTGGTTTAATGATTTAAATTCAACGCCGCCTTGAAAAAATCTATAGATTTGCACAAACCGTTTTCTAACTTCCAAATGGGATTCCATTTTTCTAATAGGGCATAAGCCAACGTAGCCTCAGGACACCTCACCTTAGGGTCATCTGAAGGTAAGGAACCATAGGTAACCGTAGAACAAGAACCAACCAGCCTAACAACAATGTCTGCCAGTTCTCTAATGGTTATCTCATGTGGGTTTCCTATGTTTATAGGACCTGTTACATCATCACCCGTAGCCATCATCCTCAGCATGCCCTCCAGTAGGTCTTCGATGAAAATGAAGGAACGGGTCTGGCTACCGTCACCATGGATGACGAGAGGATTGCCTTGCAATGCCTGGACAATGAAGTTAGAGACAACCCTGCCGTCACCCACCGACATCTTCGGCCCATAGGTATTAAAGATACGGATTACCTTAACCTTCACACCATATTGCCGGTGGTAGTCCATACAGAGGCTCTCGGCACAACGCTTGCCCTCATCGTAACATGAGCGAATACCAATGGGGTTTACGTTACCATGATAGTCCTCGGGCTGCGGATGAACTTCAGGGTCACCATATACCTCACTTGTTGAAGAGAAGAGCATAGGGCAACCGAAATGGCGGGCTAACTCCAGCATATGGATGGTGCCCTCCACAGAGACACGGGTCGTATAGATGGCATCTCTCTGATAATGGATAGGAGATGCGGGACAGGCAAGATGGTATATTTCATCAATGTTCTGGGATTTCAGCCCCTCAACTGCTAGACTATCCAAAATATCCATCTGGAGAAATACGAAGTTGTCGTTTCCTTGGAAATCCCGGATATTGTCCATGCTTCCAGTGTACAAGTTGTCGATGCAGACAACTTGATTGCCGTCACGCAACAGACGCTCACAGAGGTTGGAGCCGACAAAGCCGGCTCCACCAGACACCAAAATACGTTTACTTTTACTATCTAACTTATTCATTGTCTTTATTTTATTAATCTATCATACGTGAATCACAGATTCACGAAGGCATGGTAAGTGATACTCTCTCGTATTAATCGGAGTTCTACCTCACCTGTAATACTTTCTGGAATTTCTATAATTCCACCTTCATTTATTATAGAAGTATATAGTACGATTCCTTCTATCAAGATTTCGATGGTTTCACCTGCAAAAAATTTATTGAAAGTAAAAATCCCCGCATCTTGTTCTACAAGAATTGGTAATATCGGGGTTCTATGTACGTTACCTATTTCCAAATCGGGATTACTATATTGCCCCCCCATAATCACCATTTGTGGCTGTGCCATAATATAGGTTTGCATACCTTGCAGCAATAATATCATAGCAATCATTTTTGTTACTTTTCTAATCATATATATTTTTTTTAAATTCTTCGGCAAAAGTAACAATTACAGTTGAATTGTGCAACTTTTGCAGCCAATAAGCGTCCACCAAGAATACATCAAAATTTCATTTTTATCATATTAATCTATGAATATCAATCACTTACAAAAAAATCCACCATAAATACACAAAGAGTGATTTATGGTGGATATAGTTAAATTCCAATTAAATTTTCTTTTCACTAGAACTCTAAAATCATCGCCTGACGAGGATGAAGCTTGATGTTCTTATTCAGAAGAATGGTTCTTCCATTAGTAACATCAGTTGCTTTCTCTGCATTTCCAATGATTTCAGCATAGCGGGAAACATTCAGTTCGTTGGCTTCCTTCTTGCCGTTGATGATGGTCATCACGCTCTTTCCCTTGTACTGGCGGGCGATGACATACACACCCTTCTGCGGACAGAACTGGGTTTGCTTGCCCTTGGTGATTACCTCATTGCCCTGGCGCCAATGCAATAATCTGCTGAGCCAATCGAACATTTGGTTTTCTGCCAGCGTTCTTCCCTCGGCAGTAAAGGCATTGTGCTTGTCACCAGCCCAACCGCCAGGGAACTCCTTACGCACATTGCCATCGGTTACGCTCTTGGTACCATTCATCAACACCTCGGTTCCGTAATAGAGCTGTGGGGTACGGTTAACGGTAAGGAGAAGTGCCAACGCCTGCTTCAATGCCAGGGTATAATAGTGTTGCGGAATTAGAGCAGACAACAAATTCCGCCGAGAAGAGCATGAAGAACTCCCCCGGCGAAGAAAACGGACTTTATCTAATTCTCATAGAATACGAATTAGCCTTGGTCTTGGTGAAAACACGTATGATAGTAAAAGGCTCTGAGCACTTGAGACTTGACAACTCAGAACTAGGCAGGGTCTCACACCTCAGGATATAATCCTTATCCAGCTTATAGGACTCTGTGTCTCTTGTGATGAAAAACTTGTTAATCATGAAGAAGACCTTACCCTTTACTTTTGGGCAATATACCTTTCTTATGTCCGACAACGTCACAAAGTCAGGAGTCTTCGGACAGGTGATGGAACATGTTCGCTCATAATTCACACCATTAATAGTCAGAGGAGACTCACACTCTTCCTTCTTGATATAAGTGACTTCAGTTCTATCTACATCAAAGCCTATCAAGCTCTTGATAAAGACTCCGTTTACAAACACGGCCTCCTTACTTTGATTGAACTCCATGTCCGTTTGGCGTCCCAATTCATCATTGGCATCTTGCCCAGATGCAGTTATACACATACAACACAAAATTGTAAAAATAAACAATAATTTTTTCATAATAATTTAATTCTAAGCAATAATTACTTGCAGTTTTAATGTTAATACCAATTCTAAAACACTCGACTCCGTAAATGGAGCCACTTTGACACAAGCCCAGTGCCAAAGATTCTAAGCTTGCATACCTTTCAGCAATAATAGCATAGCAATCATTTTTGTTACTTTTCTAATCATATTTATTTTAATTTTTAATTTTCCGGCAAAAATAACAATTAAAGTTGAATTACGCAATTTTTACAGCTAAAAAAAAGCTAAAAAAGCTAAAAAATCCACCATAAATACACAAAGAGTGATGTATGGTGGATATAGCTAAATTTCAATACAATTTATCTTTTTCACTAGAACTCTAAAATCATCGTCTGACGAGGACGGAGCTTGATGTTCTTATTCAGAAGAACGGTTCTTCCATTAGTAACATCAGTTGCTTTCTCTGCATTTCCAATGATTTCCGCATAGCGGGAAACATTCAGTTCGTTGGCTTCCTTCTTGCCGTTGATGATGGTCATCACGCTCTTTCCCTTGTACTGACGTGCGATGACATACACACCCTTCTGCGGACAGAACTGGGTCTGCTTGCCTTTGGTGATGACCTCGTTGCCCTGGCGCCAATGCAATAATCGGCTGAGCCAGTCAAACATCTGGTTTTCAGCCTGTGTTCTTCCCTCGGCAGTAAAGGCATTGTGCTTGTCACCTGCCCAACCGCCAGGGAAGTCCTTGCGCACGTTGCCATCGGTTACACTCTTGGTACCATTCATCAGCACCTCGGTTCCGTAATAGAGCTGTGGGGTACGGTTGACGGTGAGGAGAAGGGCCAGCGCCTGCTTCAATGCCAGGGTATCCTTGCCTTCACCCAGGAAGCGGTCGGTATCGTGGTTCTCTACGAATGCCATCACGCTCTTTGGGTTTGGATAGAGATAGTCATAGCAGAATACATTATAGATACGGTTCATACCGTTCCACCAGTCATCAGTCTCCTCGTTCTTCGCACTGTTGATGCGGTCGAAGAAGGCGAAATCCATCACGGTTGGCAGATAACTGTTCTTCTCTGAGAGTTTGCTGTCTTTCTGCCAAGCTGCAGTATAGGCAGGTTCAGTTACCCAAGTCTCGCCCACGGTATTGAAGTGAGGATATTCCTCACCGAGCACCTTCATCCAGTGTGCCATCGCATCACGGTCGGCGTATGGATAGGTATCCATGCGGATGCCATCGATGCCAACGGTCTCTATCCACCACTCACTGTTCTGAATCAGATACTTGATGACGTGCGGATTGCGCTGGTTCAAATCTGGCATACTTGGCACAAACCAGCCATCCACAGTTTCTGCGAGATCTACCTTGCTGGCGTATGGATCGAGCACAGGAGTCAACTTATAACTGGTCTGCAGATACTTGTCGTTTACCTTGGCAGCACCATCCACGGTACCTATTTTCTTCTGATGCTCCGGTGTCTGGTTTTCCGGGGCAAGCCATTCAGGAGCATTGAACCAATCCTTTGATGGCATATCGGCTACCCAAGGATGATCGAAACCGCAGTGGTTGAAAATCATATCCATCACCACCTTCAATCCCTTCTTGTGAGCCTCAGCAGTAAGCTGCTTGTACTCTGCATTGGTTCCGAAGCGTGGATCTACACGAAAGTAATTGGTGGTGGCATAACCATGATAGGTACTGTTCTTGCCATCATTAGGACTGTCGTTCTCCAAAACCGGAGTAAACCACAGGGCAGTTACACCCAACTGGTTGAAATAATCCAGATGCTGACGGATTCCCTCCAGGTCGCCACCATGACGAAGACTTGGAGCTGTGCGGTCACAGGTCTTGTCGCGCATGTTCTTGAATGCATCATTCTTCAGATTGCCATTGGCAAAACGGTCGGGCATCAGCATGTAGAGCACATCCTCGTTAGAGAAACCGATGCGCTTGTCGCCCGCCATCTCGCGGTTCTTCAACACATACTTCACCTTCTTCGACTGCTTGCCCTGCTTGAAGTTGAGCGTCATCTCTCCTGCCTTGGCACCATCGAGGTTGAGATACACCAGCAGATAGTTAGGAGAATCGAGACGGGCGATGCTATCCACCTTCACACCCGGATAATCCACAGTGACATCGGCATTCTTGATATCCTTGCCATACACCATCAGCTGGAGCGAAGCATCCTTCATGCCCACATACCAGTCGGTAGGTTCAATGCGGCTTACGTTGACTGCCGCATTCATACTTATTGCGCTACCCATAAGCACTAATGAAGCTATTATCTTTTTCATATTTACACCTTATTATATATATAGACTATTCTTACACATTATTATATATATACCTTATTATATATAGACTATTTCTGATATAGAATCAAAGCAGACTGAGGAGCAACCTCTACTTCCTTAGCAGAGATGAAACCCAGACCTTCCTCGTTGATAACACCATTGCAGCAAGCCACGGTGTAATTGCCCTCAGGAATCTGCATCTTCCTTGACTGCTTGTTGAAATTATAGATGACGATGATCTGCTTCCAGGCATCAATGCCCTCCAGGTTCTTGAGCTGGAAACCAACGAGGCAAGTCTGCTTATTGCCATTGGCATCCTGACTAGGCAGGAACTCCAGATGCAGACGCACCTTATCGCCTGTAGAAAGACGGAAGGCAGGATGGTTCTTGCGAAGCTGAATCAGATTCTTATAGAAGGTGAACGCCTGTGGATACTTCTGCAGATTGGTCCAGGTAAACTGGTTGATGCTGTCAGGAGAATTGTAGCTGTTGTGAACACCCTTCTTGTCGCGAAGCATCTCCTCGCCGGCAAGGATGAAAGGCACACCCTGCGAAGTGAACACACAGGTCTGGGCGAGCTGGTCGATGCGGAGCAACTCGGCAGTACGCATCTCTTCCGGGATATTCTTATCCGTCAGGGATGGGATGCTTGCCTTCAATCTATCTACCAGACACATATCATCGTGGCAGCTTACATAGCTGATCTGCTCGGTTGGGTTGTTGGTCCAAGGCTTCTTGTCATAATTCACCTTGTTCATATCCACCTGCGGATGAGCGATGCCACCCACGATACCGAACTTCAGACTCTCCTCCTGTCCAGGAAGACCAGCCAGGAGCGCACCCTTATGGTCATCAGAGAAAGGACCACGGAGGGCATCACGCATATCATCGCTGAATGCACCGATACCCTTCAACTGATGGGTATTCGCCTTCATGGCAAGTTTCTCGGCAGGATAAGCGCAGCTGCCTGCACTCCAGCCCTCACCATAGATATAGATACTAGGATCGATGCGGTTAACCATCTCACGGATAGCCTGCATGGTCTCGATATCGTGAACACCCATCAGGTCGAAGCGGAAGCCGTCGATATGGAATTCATCAATCCAGTACTTCACGCTCTCCAGCATAAACTGGCGCATCATAGGCCTTTCTGATGCGGTCTCGTTGCCGCAGCCGGAACCATCGCTATACTTTCCATCTTTATTCTTGCGATAATAATAGTCAGGATAAGTACGCTGGAAGTTGCTGCCATTGATATCGAAGGTGTGATTATACACGGCATCGAAAATCACTCGGATGCCTGCCTTGTGAAGCGCCATCACCATCTCCTTGAACTCCTTGATGCGGGTTTCTGGAGAATAAGGGTCAGTACTGTAGCTGCCTTCCGGCACATTATAGTTCTTCGGATCGTAACCCCAGTTGAACTGAGGCTTGTTGAGCTGGGTTTCATCTACGGATGCATAATCGAATACCGGCTGGAAATGAATGGCATTGATGCCGAGGTTCTTGAGATATTCGATAGCCTTAGGTTCGGTAAGGGCGAGATACTTGCCCTGATATTTCAAACCCGATGTAGGAGAAACGGAGAAATCACGCACGTGAAGCTCGTAGATGACGAGGTCGGCTGGCGACTGGATGGCAGGGCGCACATCCTTGTCCCATCCCACAGGGTCGGTATCATACAAATCAACGATAGCACCACGGTTTCCATTCACACCTACCGCCTTAGCAAATGTACCTGGAGTTTCACCCTTACCGATATCAAAGGTATAGAACTTACCCTTCAGGTCGCCCTTCACGGTAGCCCCCCATCGTTCATCGCCCATCTTCTTCATCTTCAGCGTCTTGTAAGCCTTACCTTTTTGTCCATCCTTATAAAGACGGATGGTAACAGAAGATTTGCCGGCTGTTGGGGCATTGAGAACGAACATGGTTTTCTCCTTGGAATACATCATCTCATTGAATGTCTGCTGGGCATTCAATGAAGTTGGTAAAATCGATGCTGTCAATGCTGCAATTATTAGTTTCTGGATTTTCATTCTTATTATAAAATTGGTAGTTGTCATAATTAAACCGAAAAGGAGTTTAGGGAAGAAATCAGAATCTTCCCTAAACTTCTACTTCTCTATGTTCCTAATCATTATTTAGCAAGCAATGAGATGGCGAAACCACCACCACGTGCTTCTTTAATCTTCAATACATCACCCTTCTTCACAGTCTTGTGGATGATCTGGTAAGATTTAGGATTCTTCTCGTAATCGGCAGTCTTGCCGTCCTGATAGATGGCGCAAGCATACTTCTTGCCCTTATCCAGGAAGTCGAGCTTTACTACAGATGTGCGGGCTGCATCGGTCTTGCCACCAACAAACCAGTTGTCTGTGCCCTTTGCCTTGCGGGCTACGGTGATATACTTAGCCGGCTCTGCCTCCAGGTACTTGGAGTCATCCCAGTCGCAAGCTACGTCGCGGATAAACTGGAAGGCATCGTCGTACTTCTCATAATGCTCTGGAAGATCGGCTGCCATCTGCAAAGGACTGTACATCACGAGATAGAGCGAAAGCTGACCACAGAGAGTGGTATGAACATAGCTCGGGTTGTTGCTCCACTCAGAAAGCTTGGTCTCGAAGATACCAGGGGTATAATCCATCGGACCACCCTGCAGACGGGTGAATGGCAACATCACGGTATGATAAGACACAGAACCGCCAAATGCTTCGTACTCTGTACCACGTGCACTCTCGTTACCAACCAGGTTAGGCCAGGTGCGGCAGATACCTGTAGGACGGGTTGCCTCGTGGGCATTTACCATGATATGATGCTTGGCAGCTGTTTCAACCACACGCTGGTAGTGATTGTTCATCAACTGGCTGTAGTGATACTCACCTCTTGGGATGATATCGCCCACATAACCGGTCTTCACGGCATCATAGCCATATTTGTTCATCAGGTTGAAGGCATCCTCCAGATGGCGCTCGTAGTTGAGAGCAGCAGAAGATGTCTCATGATGCATCATCAGCTTCACACCCTTAGAGTGTGCGTAGTCGTTGAGCATCTTGATATCGAAGTCAGGATATGGAGTCACGAAATCGAAGACATCGAGTTTCTGATGACCGAACCAGTCTTCCCAACCTTCGTTCCAGCCTTCTACCAGCACCTCCTGCAAACCGTTCTTGGCTGCAAAGTCGATGTAGCGCTTTACTTCCTCGTTGGTTGCACCATGGGTGCCATTAGGCTTGCACTTGCTGTAATCGGTTACACCGAGGCGAACTGATGGCAGGTCGTTGGTATAGCTCCAGGTCTTGGTGCCAACGATCATGTTCCACC
>ERZ1026866.977-NODE-977-length-15843-cov-4.220547_pt1 | contig 15843 bp, 9 predicted proteins | sample MGYA00380163_ERZ1026866 | MGnify/ENA primary metagenome ERZ1026866 (study PRJEB33269, sample SAMEA4719799) | human gut metagenome | biome: human-associated habitat; feature: organic feature; material: feces | place: Cameroon | collected 2013-10 ...
GAAGCGTATGCTGATAAGCTAGAGCCTTGTAATGATACAATCCACGAACGCTTGTGCGAGTTTATTCTATGTGGATACAAGCCTGATTACTTGGGTATTAGTATGCGAGTTGTTGCAGATGCGGAAGCGAAAGCTAAGCAGAAACGACAAGAACTTTGCAGACAGGTTAATCGTTACGGTGTGAACCAGTGTTGTGAGATTGAGACACGTATTGCACTTGCAACAGCTGCTGAGATTGTTGGAACAGTTGCTAAAGCACGAGAAGCAGAACGACAAACAGCGTGGCAGACAAATATGAAGCTACATTTTGATGGTGCTGATATATTTGAGAAACATAGAGAGTCACGCAAAAACCGTTCTGCGGATTATGAGAAGACAGCAATCAATGTACAAGATAAGCGTTTTTCTGTGCACCAAGAGAAGCATTTGGCTTTATACAAACTTGGTTTGGATGTATTGGCGAGTGCCGGTAAAAACTATGCGTGGTTGGCAGCAAGTTTACGACAAACTGCTGAGAAAGATGTTGGTGGTATTTCTGCATTAGCTGGGTTATTAGCACTGGCTGTTGGATACTTTCTTTGCTACGATAGTGAGGATAATTGTAGCGGCGGTGGTGGAAGCGGCTCAAAATACCCAGGAGATCCAACCACAAACTCGGAAACAGCTTTTTAGGAGAATACAATGAGTGGCTTAGGAACACTAGGTAGTTTAGGTGGGGTAGGAGATGTATCCCCACTTGAAGAAATGAGTATGGGTCAGAACGCTATGATGGACCATAGTATGCAGGAGTTAGCACAACAGTTAATGATTACAGACCCAGCATTGGCTATGCAGATGGCGGCTGGTAATGTAGATCCTATGATGTTGGCACAATTACAAGGTGGACAAGTAGATCCTAATATGATGGCTCTATTGGTAAATGCACCGAATGGGATGGTTCCCCCACCAAATATCCCACCTGGAATGTTGGCACCTCAGGGTGATGCTATGCGAAACATATTCACGGCACCAGGCATTGATATGACGCAACAACCTTTAAACCCAGCGACAATCCAACGTGTTGCTGATGCACTTGGGTTAAACCCAGGAGATAGCGGTGAGATTGCCGCAGGAACAGATCCGTTGTTTGACCCACAAGGTACAGATGACACATCAATTTTACAATTACTAGGAGGACCTGGTTATGTCGTATGATATGACGCTTGGAGCAGCAGGCTACGGCTTTGGTGGAAGCAGTGGTTTGGGTGGATGGTTAGGCAATATTGGAAACGCTTGGCAGAGCGGCTTATCTAACAACTTGCGAATGGCCACAGATTTGTACAATTTTACCAACAAGTCGTTGGTTGACCCATCAGCGGTTAATGCGAAGATTGCACAGAACAATGCAATTCAAGAGCAACAACAACTCTCTAAGACACAAAACTACTTAGAGAATCAGGCGTTGAACGCATTGATTGCAACTAACTCAGGTATGACGTTGAATGACCTGTTGAATAGACCTAATACACAAAGTGTGTTAAACCAACAAACGCAAGTAGGTCAGCAACCGGTGAACCAATCTCCTGCTACGACTAACACAACAGCGTATGCACAGCAGCAAAATATTGGTCCTTACAGAACAGCGTACCAGTTTGCACCGCAAAGTAATGCGTTGGCCAGTAACCAAACGAACTTCTTACAACAGATGTTAATGTCACCTGGTGCGTATAGAAATACCGTAGCAGGGTAAGGTAGGTACAAATGGATACTACATACGTCACGCAACACGATCCTCGATGGGTTGCACCAGCTTTCCGTGATGTGAAATACCCACAATACAACCCAAATCTTGTTTATGCGGATCCTGTTGGCTCAGAAGAAGCACGTAGAGCAGCTGCCCAACAAGCCGAAATTCAGGAAAAATTAGCACAACGCCAATTACAAGAGCGTCAACAACAGGTTGTTAATCACAACGGTATGTATATACCAAACACCGGTGGTGTTGATGCGGTGGCTGGTGCTATGAAGCCTTACGAGCCTACGTGGTGGGATAACGTAAAAGAGTTTTTGGCTAGACCAGCACCTACTGGTAATGAGTTAGTTGCGATGCCGGAAGAAGCCGTATTAAATGGTAACATTGAGCCGGTGGTGAAGACTCAAAACGGTATGCAAGAGGGCGTTGCACCAACCTCGGCATTGGCATCCAGTGTTGCAGAATCTGTGGTTGACAGTATGTCCGCACCAGTATATGCAGTTACGGCCTCGGTTAATCCTAAGGCTGTGTCTAAACAAGCAAATGCGAGCGGTGGCGGTGATAGTAAGACTACAACCGATGTTGGTGGTGGTTACTCTACGATGACACCGATTCAGTATGCACAATTAGCACCGCATCAAGTGCCAGCAGAGTCTGTATACGACGACAGACTTGCGTACCAAAACGGTCAGACAACACGACGTTATTATTTTGATAACGGACAGCCAGTTAATTTTACGAACAACCCGCATTTTAACAACGGGTCGGATCCTAACTACTCATCTTGGTCAGGTCTGAATATGGGTGCTAACACGCCATTGTCTTTAGCACAGCAGACTGTTATGGCTCGTATGTTGGGTCAGAATCAGAAGAATATGGCAGGGTTCCGTTCGGCACAAGCTCAAAGTGCTATTCAGGAGGCTATGAATGATCCACGTACCTGGCAGGCGACGAAACAGTTATTGGAGCAAGGTGTACCAATGCAGGAAGCCCAATATGCTGCAATCAGCCAAGTTCTTGACAATAACGGACAGATGGGTGCTTTACAGATGGTTGTTCCGCAGTATGCTGAACAAGCTGCACAGCGACAAGGCAACCAAGGAGCATTAGCGGGTATGTTCGGTATGGACTATGAAGCACAACCTAATTTATACGGTGTCACAAGTCCTATTGCGTCTATTCAGACAAACGGTGATACAACAGCAATCCAATTAGGAAATGCTCGTTATAATATCCCGACCGACCAAATGCCTATGTTTATGCAACAGATTGCGGCTTTACCGAATGGCCCTCAGTTATTAAGTGCTATGACGAAAGGCGGCCAAGGTTTGACTTACGAAGAACGTAGAGCTTTAAAAGAACTCGATCAGGCTAACCGTGAGAAGTTAGAGAGCCAACGACAAACAGGTCGAGAAGAACTACAAAAACGTAGTCAGGACTTCAAAGAAAAGCAAAACGAAGCCAAGAATAAAAACGCTAACGTTGTAGGTTCAACACGTTTCTAAGGAGATACAATGACTCGTGAAGAAGCACTGCAGTTATTGCAACAGAACGACAACTTGCGTAAGTTCTTAAACGTACTCTCTATATCGGAGGGTACGTATGACTTTAAAGACCCATACTTAGCCCGTGGCGGCACGACAGGTGCACTATTGTCTACAGGTTACAAAGCACATCCTGCGGCACTAGGACAAGGGACTTGGGGATTTAAAGACAAGCTTGGTAGAAACCTGCGGTCTACAGCGAATGGTAAATATGCTATCCGCTATCCGACGTGGCAAGGTATTGAAAAGGCTTGGGGTAAGATGGACTTCTCCCCTACTTCGCAAGATGCGGCAGCTGTTTATTTAATTAACCAACGTGGTGCGTTGAATGACGTATTACAAGGTAACTGGAACTCAGCACTTCCTAAGTTAGGTAAGGAGTGGGCGAGTCTACCAACAGCACCGGACTCATACCAACAATTTAGGCATTCTTGGGATGCTATAAGAAAGGCATTTAATACTGCAGGATTAGATGCAAATTCATTAGGCGGTGGTAACGTTCAGTATGCTACAAGACCAACGATTAGTGCAGTTGGTACAGGATATGCTGCTACAACTAAAAAAGTAGGACAGGATTTACTGCAGCAGATGATGCAAGAGCCAAAACAACAATTTGTTGGAGAGCCTGCGATGCCGTCAGCCGTGAGTCCTGCTGAATATGCCACAATACAGTGGCTAACTAAACCAACGGGGATGTACGGATGGTGACTGATTATTCTTATGGGCTTGGGCTTGGTGCACCGTTTATTGGTAATTTCCAAGTTACGTCAGCCAGTGGTCATAGACAAAAACCTAATGCGAAAGCGAGTTCGTTCCACAAAGGTACGGACTTCGGCACACCGGTCGGGACGCAGGCGACTGCCTCGTTATCGGGAAAAGTGGTGAAAGTTGGCGTCGACCCGAACGGTTACGGGAATTATGTGGCAGTGTGCGATCCTGAGACAGGTGTTTGTGCACAGTGGGCACATATGGACAAAATCCACGTGAAGCCAGGTGATATTGTTAAGCAAGGTCAAGTAATAGGGTTGACAGGTAATTCGGGAAACTCAACTGGCCCGCACTTAGATTATACGGTTACGAAAAACGGACAGCTTTACAACCTGCAGGGACAAGCGTTCGGTGATTCAGGTAAGCCTTGGTTGATGGGGAATGGTGAGGTACAAACAGCTATCGCCAAAAACACACCGCAGGGATTTGCCAGGCAAGTAACAGGTGCTATAATGCCGAGTAGTGAGCAAGCGAACAACCCAGCATTTCTCCAACAGATGATGCAGGCACCGTCGCAAGCTATTGAGCAACCATTAGCAAGTAACGCTCCGGCATCTGTGGCTGACTTCGACGTTCAGCAATTTCTAACAAGCCCAACAGGGTGGTATGGGAGAACGATGACGGGCGTATAAAAGGAAATCTTTTATGACTGACCCATTATTAGACCTGTACCAAACTCGCCCTACAATTTGGCAACAAAACCAACTTAATGCACAGACCAGTCCTGTAGCGACTGGTTCTGCTGTTTCTACGACTGGTGGCACTGTTACTACAGTTGCTCCAACACAAGACCCACTTCTTGTCGAAGATAACCCATACGATGACTACGCTGACAACACAAGTCGTGTAGCATTGGGTATCAACTACCAACCACCGAAATGGAAAGAGGGTGAGACTGTTCACAACTACGGCAGTAAAGTGGATAGCACTCGTGTTTTCCAAGATGGTTCTCGTTTTAATATCGCTTTGAAAGAAGCTGGTTACACACCTGAGATGTGGCTACGCACTCCGTATGCCATCAAGCGTGACATTCTTAAGAAATATGCAGAGCAAGATTTCGCACGTTTAAAACCTGAGTTGCAACAGGCTGAACGAAGTGCGGACAAATACTTTGAGAAAATTGCTAAGGCTTATGGTGTTGGTGCCAACGATGAGTACGATGATTCCGCATTATCTGTAATCGCTGATACAGCGACAGAGACTGCTGGTGGTGCAGTGCGTGGTATTAACTCGCTAATTTCTCTAGCCGATGACCTACAAAACCGAATGGGCATAAACATTGATATGGGTGCTCAGAAGAACTTAGGTGCCATCACAAAATACTTACAAGATATGGCAGGTGACGAGGAAGTTGAGGGCAATTCAGAATACTTTAACTACCTTGTTGACAATGACCGTATCGGTGATGCGTTGGAAATGGCAGCTAAGCACCCTGCGTTGCTTGCTAAAATGCTAGGCCCTGAAGTTGCTGCTATGGTTATTGGTACCAAAGGTTTAGGTCTTGTCGGTGGTGCAGTTGGTAATACGGTAGGTAAAGGTATTGAAGCGGGTGCCAACCTGTCTAAAAACGGGGCTAAAATCCTTAATTACATCAAAGATGGCGTAGCTAACGGATTCAAATACAAAGACACAGGTAATGTAGCTGCAAATGCTGCATTGAAAGCCGGTACAAAAATAGGCGATGCGTTACTAAAAGGTGCTCAATACCGTACGGTATCTGCGTTGCAAGAAGCTGGTGGATTCCGCTTGGAACAGTACTTGAACGGTCGTGATATGACCACAAACGATGCTAAAAACGCAGTTGAGTTAGCGTTTTTAGAACAGTATGCGATGCAAGGTATGTTGCCGGGTACTGTGGATAATATCGCTTATAACATTTTGAACCGTTCAGGTAAGTTCTCCGGTGCAGCGAGCAAAACAATTAATGAGTTAAAAGACTTCGTTAAGAAAGCTGATGAGGGCAGTATTTTAAAACGCTTGAACCACAAAGTAGATCAAATTGGTGGTATCGGTGCTGTTAAACGTTTAGCGACTACTGCAGGTAAAGAATATGTGGATGAGTTCGCAGCTAACTCGTTCCAAGACTTACTTGGTCAGAATTTAAGTCGTATCCAAGACCCATTAATCCCTGAAGAACAACGTGCCAAAGCTGGTTCGTTATCGTTCGCCTCTGCGATTAATGACGGTGATTTAGAGAGAGCGAAACACGAGGGTAATCGTGGTGGTATCGTCGGTCTCTTTATGGGCGTTGGTGCACACCCTCTTGGTGATGCTGGACACAACGTGCAAGCTTACAAACAAGCTAAAGCTGATATTGCTGACATTGATGCTCAATTAGCAGGATTAGATGTGTCTGAGTACGCACCTGTAAACAGCAGTCGTACTACCAATGACATCCAAGCTCGTGCCGATGAAATCGCACAAGAGTTCGCACAAGGCGACCGCACTAATGAAGATGAGTTTAAACACCTCATCCAGGAACAGCAAGGTAAGGTCACAAGCCTAATGGATACTGTGTCTAGAGGACACGTTTCTGTAGAAGATGCCAATAGAATCCTAAGAGCTGTACACGAACGTACGGACCTAGTCAATAAAATGACTGAGACGTTAGGCAAACAACAAAACGTACAAAACGGCACTAACCCTGCGGCTATGCAAGGTCAGTTTAATGAGTTCGCCTCTAAGTTTGAGTCAGCACGCAAAGCAGCTAACTTCAACGATAATGATGAGTATGTACAAGGTGTTGCTGATGAAATTCGTGCGTTGCGTGACCCAGCTAATATCCCTGCAGCAGAAGCACGTCTAAGTGAAATGAAACAGTCACCGATGATGGGTGATGCAAAATTCGCAGATATGGTTGGTGCATATGAAAGTGCGGTCAATTTTGCGAAAGATCCGCAAGCCTATTTCCAAAACGTGCCTGCAAAAGATCCGGATGCGAAAACGAAGATTACCTCGTTTACCAAAGACGCACGTGCTGTGGTTAAAGAGTTTGATAAAGACGGTATTATTCCACCAGCACTTAAAGACACGTTGGCAAAACGTGGTGTGACTGCAGATGAGCTAAATACCTCTGTTACTGGTGCAATTAATCAGTTACTACAATTCGCTAACCAAGCACAGCAAGACGGAGCACCTGAGCGTGCAGGCCGCTACGCAGCAGCGGCTAACCGCTTGCTTACCGCTAAGTTGGCACTTGTTGATTTGGGTCAGTATGCTGACGCACGTAATCAAAATTATGAAGAAGCACAGAAACAAAGCATCGTAGGTGAACGTACTGCAGCGGAAAATGTGGCATCAGAACTTGCACAGAATGAAGCAACTGAACAAGCTGAAGAAATTAAGAAACAGCAAGCTGCGTTTGAGCGTCAGTTAGTAGTAGATACAAAAGCGAAAGTGCGTAAGGTTTTAGATACTGCCCATTCCGGTTTTATCGCTGACCCTAATGCGAAAAGTGTATCTAACAATCTTGGTGAAACACGTGCTGAAGTAGAAGCTAATTTGGAAAAACTAATCGCTGATACATACCAATTAGCACAGAAAACACCGGACTTGGTAGCCGCTTCTGCGTTGTACAAACGTTCAAGAGATTTACAAGAAGTGCTGAACATTTCTCGTGGTCTTGGCGGTATGCAGACTGACCCAAGTTCTCAAGCAGGTGCGTTACTTAATCAGTTATACCCGGATGCGAATGTGGCTAACCGTGTGGCAAACAACGTTGATATGTTGGCAAGGATGGCACACGTAAAAGTGTCTGTACGTGGCAAAAATACGGTATTAACACCTGCAGTAGATGCCATTATTACCGCACTTAACGGTGGAGCGTTGGTAAACAGCAAACGTGTATCGAAAGACATCGACTTGAATCTTGTGCGTGATGAAGCGGTCTCATACCTTGATGATGTTAAGGCTGGCCGTGCTGATGACATTACAGCTGAACAGCACCCGAACTTATTTAAGTATGTTGGTGACGAGCTTATCGGAACAACCAAAACTTCTGAGAGAGGCAAAGTAGCTCAGGAGATGACCGATGAAACTCGTGAGACACAAGCTAAACAAAACGCTGAAACTCGTGAGCAGGAGCGTAAGCACGACCAAGCTGTTGATGAATTACTAACAGAAGTGCACAACGAGACGATGGCTCGTACAGCAGACGAGGAAATGGTGAAAACAAAATCAAAAAAGTCACCAAAGTCAAGCTCGGAGCTAAGTCGGGCAATACTAGATCCAGCAAACAAAGAACACGTTGATACTATTTTCCGTATCGGTGGAAGACCGACTTACGAAGCAGCTAAGGCACGAGGAGCGACAGAATTAGATTTTGAACAATGGGTACAAGTGCGTACACCTGCGTTCAAACGTCGTTTCGGTGACTGGGAGCGTGGAGACAGTCGTCTTCTACTTAACCCACGAACTGGTGAGCCACAAGTGATGTATCACGGTACTGCGGCAGGCAGTAACATTCACGACGTGTTCAAGGGCTTCCGTGAGTCTAAAGATGGCGTGTTTGTCACACCTGACATTAACGTAGCAAGTGCATACGTTCGTATGTCTAAGAAAGGAGTAGTGAGTGGACGTGTAAAACGTGACAGCTCAGGCAAGGGATTCGTACATCGTGTGTTCATTGAGCAGGGTAATCCGTTCGTGTTCGATGCACAAGCGAACCACGCAAGTCAATTACCACGTATTCCGCTTTACTGGGTTAAAACTGGTAAGGACTGGTCTGTACAAGGCATTAAAGATTTAATGTTCTCAACACGTGGCAACGATGTGTATGTACCGTTCTTATCACCGGAAGCTGCACAACAGCAGTTCCCTGGTGCAGAAGTTCACGTGACGAACGACATCGGTAATACCCGTGACATCGCACGGGCTGCGACTAATTCGGGCCACGATGGTGTGATTTTCAAAAACATCCGTCTACAAGAGCCTGGCGGCAAGATGGACATCACCACTGATTACTACACGGTTGCGAACACAGACCAGCTTGTATCGGCACAGCAACACAGTGGCGTGTATGGCAACGAGTCTGCCAACATCTTTGGTGATTCACCTGCGACAAGCATCAACCCTACGACGTTCAAGTGGGCGTTACAGGATTATGGTGTGATGGAGGCGTTGAAGTTCGCCAAACGTGGTTTCGCTGAGAATGACCCACGTGGCAAAGTGGTGGATAAACTTGTCGACTTAGTTGATGATTCAGTACTTATCCGCTACGACAACTTAGCCGCAGAGGGACGTTCAGGCTACTACGACATCGCTTCTAATATGATTGTATTAGATATTAACTCGAAAGAGCCGGACATTGACCTAATCCACGAGTTAGTTCACGCATACACAGTGTACGCACTTGAAAATCGTGCCGCACTGGATGAAGAACAACGTGCAGTAGTTGATGAACTTGTACGTGCTTGGGATAACGCACGCAGTCAACCTGAGTTTGTGGCACAGTTCCCTACCATCGCAGATGATGTGACTGGTGTACACGAGTTCGTGGCAGAGTTGTTGTCTAATCCTAAGTTCCAAAATGCGTATGACAAGTTACACGCAAATGGTGCACCACGTGGCTTCTTCGACTCCGTACGTGCGTTCTTTAAACGCATCGGTGCGTTACTAGGCTTGAACTCAAACGAGCAGCCTGCGTTGTTCCAGTTGATTACCAACACCACGTCTTTATTCGAGGCGAATAATGGCCGCACTCAAACGATTAAGGGTGTGCCAGGGTTGAGCCGTAAGATTGTGAGACAGGTGATTTTCGCAGGGCGTACGCAAGAGCAGAATCGTGACAGCCACATCGCAGCCATCGCACAGCTTGATGAAGATAATGGCTTGTGGTCACTAAACTGGTGGGACGAGCAAGGTCAAAGCCACGAAGAAACTGGGCTTACTTGGGACCAAACTGAGACGTTGGCACAAAAGAGCGGATTCGTACCGAAACACCGTTCAGAGATGTCACAACAAGAGAAGTACGTACAAGATGTGACTGAGATGGCCTATAACCACTCAGGGCTTTTATACAACTTGTTCAAAGGCATCCAACGTGTGTTACCTCCGAATATCGCTGAGCCTGTGTTGCGTGTATTAGACCGTACCATCCGTTGGTCTGCGATTAACTTAAACAACAGCACAAGCTGGATCACCACACTTGAGAATATTGCGAAGAACGCCTATGGTGCGAAAATCCCAACTGAAGTAGAGACACGCATTAACGCACTTCGTCAAAAGGCGAGTGCTGAGCTTAATCACTACGGTGTGGGCGGTAAGTTAAACTTACGTGACCATATGGACATTCTTACTCAGCTTGCACAGCGTTCAGGTATGCCTAAGGAAGATTTAGATGACCTGGCATATGCGTTGCGTGCACCGCACTTTATCCGTCGTAAAAAACGTGCGAGCGGTGAGCAAGACCCATACTACAAAGGTCGTGACTTACTCACTGATACCATTACCGGATTCGGTTATTACGTCCTAAACGGCAAGCGTGTGGCGAAAGGCACTAAAGGTGCAACGTGGGTAAAAGATGACACCGGTGAGAAATATATGGCGTCACTTACTCCACAACAACGTGCGTTCGCTAAAGAGTTTGAGAAAGCGATCATCGAGATGAACAACAATACCTTAGATTTCGAGCTTGCGATGGGTCGTATTGACGAGAACACCTACAATGACTTATACGGTGAGTTCTATGTGCCTCTGCAAAATGAAGATTCTGAAGTTAAGGCGTTCTCCGGTCGTATTCACGGTCGTTCTACCAAGGCGGGTAACATCTTAAGTAAATACGTGGCGAACTCACAAGCTCGTATTAACAATGCAGCTGAATCTGCAATTATGCGTGAAGCGGCAGACTTACTGGCGAAATACCCGATGCCTCATATGGCACGCATTATGTCAGATGAGCTCAAAACTCGTGGTGATAAGTTCCACGCTACCTACGCACCTGAGGGCATTTTAGACGGACGTTCTAAGGCGTTCTACCGCAACGGTAAGCGTGAGCGACTTGTACTGACTGATGAAATCGTATCTCAGTCGCTGGCAAAAATGAGCAAGGCACAGAAAAACAATGTGACCAATACGTTCATTCGCCACTTAGGTGCGACGACCCGTTGGCTTGGTCTTACTCGTACTGTACTTAACCCAACGTTCCATATCACAGCGTTCTTACGTGATATGACGTTGGTACTCGCTAATACGCAAGCAGCGAGCCGTGGTAAGTTGTCTGATGCTGAGTCACTGCAGTTATCAGGTCGTATTATCCCACGTATGGTGCGTGTGTTACCTATGTTGCTGAAAGGCCAGTGGGATGGCAAAAACGCTCACTTCACATACAAGACGTACTTGAATGAGGGCGGTATCAACCCGATGGCTCACTACGACCTCGATAAGATTACAGATGACCTTGATATGCTTGCGTTTAAACGTGGGTCGGTCGGCTCACGTGCGGCACGTGGTGCGAAGACCTTGATGCAGGTGATGCACTTCTCTGATAACGCAGCACGTTTCTCTGCGTGGTTAGAATACCTACAAATGCAGAACGGTGGACGTGAGTTTAATTCAGAACGTGACCTGATTGAGTTTTTACACAACAATCCTGAAGTTGCGAACACTGCACGTGATATTTCGAAAAACCTAACCGGTAACTTCGAGCAGAAAGGTGCGTGGGGTACACCTCGTTCATTTTGGATGTTCTGGAACGCCATTATGGGCGGTGTGAAAACAACGTACAACTTAGTCAATCCTAAGTATGGTACGTATGGCCTGAAAGCGATGGGTATGCTGGCACTTCTTGTTGCTGCTCAAGCAGCGGGTGATGATGAGGAAGATGAAGATGGTACACCGATGTGGAAGCGTCGTAATGAAAGTGTCGGTCAATTCCACATTGGTGACTTCAAATTCCCAATCGCTCAGGAGCTAATGGTCCCACTAAATGCTGCACGTGAGTTCGTCCGTGTGGCTAAGGGTGAACAAGAGGTGTCAGCAGGGGTTGAACGAGTGATGCGTTCTGTACAAGAGTCGCTAATGCCGTTCCAAACACCGGAGACTGAAGATACAGCGTTCAACGTGGCGTATGGGTGGTCTCCTACTGTGATTCAACCTGTGGTGAGTTTGGTGGCGAACAAAGACTACTTTGGTCGTGCCGTCGCACCTAAGAACGGTTGGGCTCAAGACGGATCGTTCATTGATGAGCCGATGGACTACCAACGTCGTAATATGAACGACTCTGTCTTCTCACAATGGTTGACATTCGAGATGGCGAAGCTCGGTATCGCAGACGTTGCTCCAAGTTCTATCGACACGTGGATTAACCACTTCATCGGAGGCAGTGGCAAATTTATCGGAGATATTGGTAAATCAATGCGTTTCGAGGGTAAAGATCCAATCTCTGCCTTTAATGATATGCTTGTTAAAAAATACTCTTTAAATTACAATGAGTACGCTGTCGAACAAGAGTTTGATAAAGAATACACTAAGCTGATGAACAAGATGGGAATCGGTGAAAGTTACGACGAACTCTTAAATCTTGAACAGGACGGAGCCCGCAAAGAATTGAAAAAATGGGTGGGCGAAGTACGCAAAGCTGAAAAAGCTTTACGCTCCAGTAAAGGGAATAGTACTGGTGACTTGTTCACGATGAAAAAAGAATTAGAGCTTCAACTGAACCCCCCTCTGGACGAGCTTCTAGACATTAAAGAACAGCTTAATGAAATCCAAATTAAGAAGAAATTTTTATATATGGATGCTCTAGAGGAACTAAAACAAAGAGGCGAGCGTTATGACTAAACGCAAAGGAATCGAGGTTGAATCAACCGAGCAAGAAAGCAAATTAAAAACAATCTTCTGCGGGTACAACCCCGTGGGAGATTTTGCCGAACTCTGCTGTAAGGGTGCGGAGATTGACATCGAAGTTGAAAAAGGTAAAAAATCAGTCACCACGATTTGTTGGTGCTGTGCCTTTTGGCGAGGTGTCTTGGTAGGTGGTATCGCAGGATTAATCGTGGGGTGCTTACTATGATCGTGATTACAGCAGGTCACTCAAACATCGACCCTGGTGCGGTGGCGAACGGCTACAAAGAAGCCGATTTCGCTGCAGATATGCGTAACTACGTTGCGTATTATCTTCGCAACTGGGGATTCGATGTTCAGACGGACGGAGAGGGTCGTACCAATGCTCCGTTGTCACAAGCCATCCAACTTGCCAAAAAGGCAGAGTTGGCCGTGGAATTTCATCTAAATGCGTCTACGACATACACTGCGTATGGTGTAGAAGTATTGTCCCAACCAAAAGATCGTGCACTTTCTCAGAAGATTGCCCAGGCTATCGTTGATGTCACAGGCTCTAAGCTTCGTGGTAACAACGGGTGGCAACCTGAGAACGCAGGTCAGCACTCTCGTTTGGGTTTTGTACAAGCAGGTGGTATGATTGTAGAACTAGAGTTCGTCACTTGCCAGGCTCGTATGAATACCCTCAATGAGAAGCGTTGGCTGGTGGCTAAGGCTATTGCTGAGGTCATCAAGACGCATCTAGGGAAATGATGAGATTTTTTAACAATCCTAAACTATAGATAGGGGGAAGTATGACTTGTTCTGCAAGTTGTGGGTCTCAGCGTGAGATGTTAGAGCTAATCATTAGCAAGGCGATTACAGACGCTATTGAAGCAGGCACTCTACAAGCTGGACTAAAAGACTGTGATGGCGGTACGTTAGGTAAGGACTCAAAAGTAGTACTTTGTAACGCTCTCGTTGATACAGTAAATGAAGCAATTAAAGACGGTAGCATCGACGTTGTAAAAAATGTGGTGTTCAAAGAAAACAAAATCGTTGTAACAGACGGTGCTGGTAAAGACAACGAGTATGAATTACCGTATCCGAAAATGGCTATCGGTGACAAAGAAGTGGTATTAACCAACCCCAATGGTGAATCTGTTGCTGTACCGAAAGCCACTGATGTTTTAACCGAAGACGACTTTGACAAAACCATCGTTAAAGGTGCGAACGTTGACGGTAAGTTAGGCGTTAAAGCGAAAGAAAACGGTGGTCTTGAAGTAACCGAAAATGGTGTTGGTATCAAAGCTGGTGACGGTATTAAAGTTGGTGAAGACGGTTCATTACAAATTGGCGAAGTGTTTGCTAACAAACCTATCTTAGGTAAAGGTACGAAAGCAGACCCACTTAAACTCGCACTTAACAACGACCAATTCCAAGTTAATGCTGCGACTGGTGAAGTAAGCTTAAAACCAACTGACTCTGCACTTATCAAAAACTTGAACACTGGTATTCAGAAAGTTGGGTACTCGACGTTCTATGGATACATTGGTAAGGCACGTGGTGACTATGTGCCAGGTGTACCGGCAGATATTAATTCCACTAACGCTACCGAGAACGCAACGTCTGAGATTTCCCAATTAGCAGACGGTCAAGCCTACGACTTCAACGGGTGGCAGATCGCATCACCAGCACAGGTTGACCAATATTTAGTTGGTACAGACCAAGCTGTGTGGCATCGTGTGAACGATAGCGGTATGAACAAAGACGGTACACTCGTAGACCCTACTAACTGGTCGGTGTGGCATCGTGAGACTAACGTAACAGCGAATGTATTGCAAATTGAAGCGATGCAAAAACAAGTGGACGATTTAACCAAACGTGTCGCTGTGTTAGAAGACTTACTAAGTAAATTTGCTAACTTGAAAGATGCAAGTGGCAAAGTGTTACTTGGTGCAATTAAGCCATAAGAGGTGAACAATGAGTAAACATACTAAAGGCAACGGAACAGAAGACTCATCTTCAATCATCGTTGTTACGCCTGATAACATCGGCAAAGGAATTAAGTGGAACGATTCTACTGGCAAGTACGATGTGAGTATCGCCGCAGGTCAACCCATTCGTATCAATGATAAGAATGAGTTGGAAGTTCAGTTATCAAAAGTAGGTAACAACCAACTTCGTGTAATGGACGACGGTCTTTATTTAGGTAAAGGTTCACGACCTGAGTTAGCAAATTTATATGTAGATGCTGTCAACGGTGTGGACCAAGACCCACTAAAAGTAAGTGGTGCAGGATCTCGTTCAAAACCACTGAAAACATTTTCGTATGCACTTCGTGTGGTGGAAAACAGCACATCTAGTAGCATCTTCTTACACGAAGACCAAGAACACGTGGTTAATGCTTCAGAACCTATCGTCTACAAGAACGACATTATTCTTAACGTTGCTGCTTATGGCTCTCGTATTGACGCACAAAAAGCATCAAATGGTAACAACTCGTATTTAGCGAACAGAGACGCTGCTGAAAACGGTTATGCGCCTAAGTTGGTATTCAAAAGCCATAGAGTTGTAGCGTATCGCCCAGCCACTAAATGGTATGACCGTGTTGAATTACAAACTTTAGTTTTGAGTGATTGTAACATTTCTTTCGGTGGTATTCATTTCGTCAACGACTTAGGGTTTACAGCGACCGTTACTTGTGACAGCACCTTTGACCATAGCACAACATCGCCTAATTATGTAACACACCCATACCGTATTGAGTTCCAAGGAAACAGTGTTGTTGCTATGCAGTGTAGTCGTGTGAGTTCACGTGGCACACCTAAACTATCCGGCAGATTGGCGAACGGTTCTGATGAAAGTATCAAATTCCTACAGTTCCAAAAAGCCTACAGTAACAAGTGGAATAGTTCACTATTTCATTCATTTAGTGCTACTACGATGGTTGTTCGTGAAATTTATGGTTTGGACGACTTACAATGTTACGTGATTGGTTCAAATGGTTGGGATCCTGCACTCGGGGCGAATTTCTTATTG
>ERZ1026866.980-NODE-980-length-15790-cov-5.195361_pt1 | contig 15790 bp, 17 predicted proteins | sample MGYA00380163_ERZ1026866 | MGnify/ENA primary metagenome ERZ1026866 (study PRJEB33269, sample SAMEA4719799) | human gut metagenome | biome: human-associated habitat; feature: organic feature; material: feces | place: Cameroon | collected 2013-10 ...
GATAGTCATGTAAAAATTTTAGCATAATTAATAAAAGAAATCAAATGTTATGAAAAATGCTTTCTGGATTTTAAACCTATCGAATTCGATATGTTTAAAGTAGAATTAATGATATAAGCAAAAGTAAATGTCCCAATAATCAGTAGATCAATGAATGATTTGCTGATGTTTCTTTATATGAATGAGTTAATCTATGAGATAATATAAAGAAAACTGCAAAAATGTTAGAGCTCGCTTGAAACAAAAAAACAATTATTTTTGAAAATTAAGGGATATTTTCATTTTAAATCCGTCTAATCTATGTAAATAAAAGCTGGCTGGCAAAAAGGGGGTACCAAATTGACGAAGGAGGCACTTGGAGAATTGATTCTTTCATCAGAGCGACAATTGTATGCAACAGCAAAAACAATTTTGTCAGATGACCAGGATTGTGCTGATGCAATACAAGAATCGATTGTGAAAGCATTTTCTAAAATAGATACACTAAAAAAAGATCGCTATGCAAAGACCTGGTTGATGCGGATATTAATCAATGAATGTTATAACATTGCAAGGCGCATCAACGTTAATGAACCTTTGGATGAAGGATATGCAGAAAATAGGAAGCAACCTAAGGAGAATCGAGATTACAGTGAATTGTATAGAGCTGTAAACGAACTGAAAGAAGAACTGCGAATTCCGGTGATCCTTTATTATATGGAGGAGTTCAATATAAGAGAGATTGCTCAGATTCTTGAGATATCCGAAGGCGCTGTACAAAAGAGACTTGTAAGGGCGAGGAAAACGCTGAAAAAGAAGATTCAATTGGAGGAGATTTTTATATGAGATTAGACGAATTAAAAAACGACTTTCCAAATATTCCGGATTTTGTTCACGATATGATTCAGGAAGAAGTAGAAAAACAAGTAAAGTCATCAAACGTTACAGCGATGCAGAGAAAAAACAAGTTTAATCGAAGCATAAGCAGGGTAGCGGCTGCAGTAGCTGTGTGCATTATTGCAACATCAACCGTTGCTTATGCAGGAACAAAGCTTTATCATATGTATCTTGAAAAACAAGGAAACTACGGTACTTTAACAAGTATAAAATCAGATGAAAATTCTGAAGATGTAAAACTTCCGGAAGAGATTCACAAAATCTCTGTTACATCAAACTATATTCCGAAGGGGATGGAATGGACGGCTGAAGAAAACCAGTTAGGTTTAGTCTATAAAGATGCACCTTATACAGAAGGGATAGCCATTCGTACTGATTTGGTGGATGAGGAGAGTCTGGATAAATCATTGTTGGATAGAAATGTTATAGAAAGTGAAAACCATGTTTTCGGATCCTATGATGGAATTTATCTCAAATACAATACAATAAATGGAGAAAACTCATTTGATCAAAGAATTTATCTTCTGTGTCCGGAAGAATATCGTGTTTTGACACTCTATATTGGAAATACGATTTCAAAAGAAGAAGCATATAAGTTTGCGAAAAATATTGTGATTACGGAAGAGGACGAAATGATCAAAACTGCTGACATGACTGCCTGGAGTGATATTATTGATCCGACAGTTTATGCAGATAAGAAATCTTTAGTAAATGGCCAGTTACCGGTTCATCAAATTGGAGAAACTTTTAATTTAGAATCTCATGCTGAAGATAATAATGGAAATTACATAAATACAGATAAGGTGACAGTTCGTGTAGATAAAATAAAGGTCGCAGATGATTTACAGCTTTTAGACAATGATAAAATTCCGGATGCCTGGAAGACGGCAGTTGATGCAAATGGAAAATTAGTACAGAATCATTTATCCTATATGAAAAAGGGGGATGGTGTAAACAATCTGGATTCAGTTGTGAGAGAAGAAAACATGAATCAGAAATTACTGTTTACGACGGTCACATACACAAATACATCGGAGGAAGAACTTAATCATATGATCTACATGGGCACACTGATCGCTCTTTCGAAGCAGGATGATGGAACATATACTATTTACATGCCTGGTACAGAAGCTGGTACGGATTATGATTATTATATAAGCGACGGTGTTGCAAAAACAGCTGAAATGACCTATTGCAGTGTACAAGATGACTATGGTAAAGGAAAGAATTATATTCCATCGTTAAAGCCTGGTGAGAGTGTTCAAGTCAATATGGCATGGATCGTCAATGAAAAAGATCTTGAAAATTTGTATTTAAATTTGAATGATACAGGAGGTTGTTATGAAATAAGTGAAAGAATGTGTCATACGGGAGTCGTTTATGTCGGGAAGGAATGACGGAAGGAGATAGTTGTGAAGAAGAAAATAATAACTTGTGCGGGTGTTTCTTTTGTCATTATATTCGTGTTACTATCTGTTAATTTCTTACAAAGCGGAACAGGTAGCATAAGTAAAGAGAATATAGAAAAAGAAAATGAATTTAAAAAAAGTCTTGATGTGGTAGCCCAAGAAGAGGAGCCAGATGAAGTATCTAAAGAATTTGCAAACAAACTCAGAGTCGATGAAAAAAATATAGTTTCAACAGGAAACGCGATAAAAAGCACATATTATAGTTTCACAGTTTTATCATGGACAAAAGGAAAGGAGTATCCGGGGTATGCACTTCCGGAAGGGAAAAATCTTGCAGATTATCCGGAAGCAGTGTTAGATGAACAAGGAAATATTACAAATGATTTTTCTTATGTTGTAGTCAATCTTTCTGTAAAAAATCAAAGTAGTAAAACGATAGAAAACGATCTTATCTGGGGATATATACGCCTGAGGTTTCTTTCGGCACCATCAAAGTACAGTGACTATATAGGCGAAGTAACTTATTTGGGGGAGGAAAAACCGCGAATATTGAATCATAATTATTATGCTGAAACTTTTGCACCAGAGGAAGAAAAAGTAATGCCGATGATTTTTGTTGTAAATGATGCATTGTTAGACTCAGAAGCAATGTATTTGGAAATTAATCCGACCGGAGCTGTCATTGATAATCCAGATTACGATATCCGGCGCTATATTGTACTGAATTGATGACGTAAAGGTGGTCTTTCCAACAAAATAGCATCCCCTTTCTCTTCCCTTTGAAAATATAATTTAAGAAAGAGGGAAAAGCATGAAACAGATTTTTAAGACAGAGATGAAACGGGCAATGAGCGGAAAGGGGATGGTATTATCCATGCTGATAGGAACTGTGCTTGGAATTGCACATGTAATCCGGGAAATAATCCCCGCCTATCGAGCTAATCTGACGAATTTCTATAACGAATTCCCAATTCTGTCGCCACATAGTGCTGTGGAAACATGGATGGCTGGAAGTCCGTCGAATTTGGAAGGGTTTATATTCTTCTTAATTCTTCCGATCCTTGCAAGCTTTCCATTTGGAACTTCTTATTTTGAGGACTGCAAAGAAGGAGTAATAAAAAATATTTATATGAGAACAAAGAGAGAAGATTATCTCAAAGCAAAATATGCTGCTGCTTTTCTGAGTGGGGGAATTGCAGTTCTTGTTCCATTGATTTTCAATTTAATGTGCAGTCTGGTTCTTCTGCCAAACTTAGCACCGCTTTCAACAATGGGAGAGAATATACTTACACCGTTGATGCTGTTTTATAAGATTTTCTTTACGCATCCTATGATATATACAACGTTTTTTCTGGTAGTTCAATTTCTGATGGCAGGAATTTGGGCTTGTGTTTGTTTATCTGTAAGTTTTTTGTCAGATTATAAAATTGTTGTATTGATCTTTCCGTTTTTTGTACAGCTGATTCTGCATGTTATCTGTACAATTACAAATCATATTGACTATTCCAGTGTATATTGGGTTCAGCCGGGACATGGAATCGTCGCATGGTGGATTCCAGTGGTTTCAATGGGGATTGGAATTCCAGTAACGTTCTTTGTATTTATGAAAAAAGGGGCGAAGGAAGATGTATTCTAAATCAAAACAGACATTTTATCATGTGAGAGATTCTTTGATAAAACATAGATGGCTTCTGACAGCTGAACTGATCTGGATGATAGTTTGTTCTTTTTGGACAGTGTCCGAGCAGGAGAAGATGTATCAGTTTTATAATCTTTCGGCCAGTACGATAGACTATGTTATTGCACAGCAGGGAGCACTTTATAGTGGATTGACCATATTTCCGTTTGTACTTTTTTTCGTAATCAGATGCAAACAGGACAGTCTGAACATTCAATATATCTTACGGTATCAATCGAGAAAAAGAATGTTTCAGCAACAACTGAAGGAGAATCTGGTATATGCTGCGGGGATTTCTTTTATAATTATCCTAATGGCTACATTTACTGGCTGGATCTTTAGCAGAAATCTGATCAATTGGGATACTATGGAAAGTGTTTATTTTGGTCAGACAGGAAACGTTGTAAAGTCCCATTTTTTATCCGTGGCCGTCGTTATCTGGTTGATGTATGTTTTAAAACTGATCTTACTTTTTGTAATGGTAGATATTTTTTTGTGGTATCCAAAGACTCTGTTTTTTATTTGGATTGTTCTTTTGGTTCCACTCGGAATAGAGGCATTTCACCATGGAAAGATCTATTTTAGCCTGTTCGCAGTCTGGCAGACATCATGGAATACGCCTGGTAAGTGGCTGGGAATTATTCTGATTGGAATTGTCGTTTTATTCATCGAGAAACTGATAGGGGAAAAGATGATTGAGCGGAGAGATATCTGGAGATAGGAGATGAGGCCATGTGGAAAGTTAACTTGAAAATATTTTTTAAAGAAAGTTGGAAAAAGTATGGCTTTGTATTTTTGATGGTTCTCGTGCAGTGTGTAGGTTTTCGTAATCTGATCCAACAATATAATACTGTGAATGGACAGGAGTGGAAACTTCACTTTTGGGATTATGTAATCTGCTTTTTTCAGGGGACAGTTCCTTATACACAATCGGAAGGAAAAGAGACTTTTAATATTCCACCGTACTGGTCCTTGTATTTGATTTATTTTGTTTTACTGATCGGAAAACTGACAGGACAGCTCTCAAAAAAATACGAACAGCAAATGCTCTTACGACTGAAAAACAGAAAACAGTGGTGGATGGAAATTCATTTGAAAATTTGGCTGGAATGTATGGGATATCTGGCAGTGACAGCAATAGCATTTCTTGTTTTTTCTTTTTGTACGAAGAGTGCTGTAGAAGGGATAAATTTAGAGTTACTAAAGGATTATCTGGGACTGGAAATCAACAAAAATAATTTCCGTATTTTTTCAATGGTTCTTGTATTTTTTGTGGCATTGCTGGCACTTACTTATATTCAGTATATTGTATCATTAGCAATCAATGCAGTAACTGGAATTTTGGTTTCTATTGTTATTCTAATTTCCAGTGTATATCAGATCCATCCGTTTTTAATAGGAAATTATTTTATGTGTATACGTCAGATGATGTTTGCTATGGATGATGTTGGATTTCTGACACAAGGAGCAGTTAGTGTAGGAATTATTTTCTTTATGGCTGTAATTGGATATCAAATTTTAAAAAGAAAAGATCTGTTTTAAAGAAAGAAGGGAAAATATGTATCTTGAACTTACAGATATCAGTAAAAAAATTGGAGCAGATGAGGTTCTCAGTGGAATTACACTTTCTATGGAAAGAGGAAAGGTTTATGGACTGCAAGGGAAAAACGGTTGTGGAAAATCTATGCTTATGCGAGTAATCTGTGGATTAGTACTTCCAACTGTGGGGGAAGTAAAGATTGATGGAAAAATTCTTGGAAAAGAGTTTTCATTTCCTCCAAGTGTGGGCGTGTTTATTGAAAAACCAGGCTTTTTGGATTCTTACAGTGGATTTCAAAATCTAATGATGCTTGCGTCAATTAAAGGACAAATCAGTGGGGCAGAGGTGAAAGATGTTATAAAGAGAGTGGGGCTACAGGATGTAATGTACAAAAAATATCGGAAATATTCTCTTGGAATGAAACAGAAACTAGGGATTGCAGCTGCAATCATGGAAAAACCAGAACTGATTATCTTAGATGAACCTTCGAATGCATTAGATGAAAAGAGCGAAGAAATATTATGGCAGATTGTCGGTGAAGAAAAGGAACGAGGAGCATTAATTCTTATATCCTGTCATACAACGGAGACTTTAGAAAAAGTTTCAGATGAAATTTTTAGAATGGATATGGGACAAATAAAAGAGCATATGACAGTATAGGTGAGTGTATGAGAAAAAAGATCATCATCATTATGACGGCAATTGTATTATTTGGTGGATTTATAGCCGGGTATCGAAATATAAATCAAAAATATCCGGCAAGAAAAGTTGAGACAGCAGAAAAGGGAGAATCTCTTGAATTTCTGGATGGAGTTAAAATCTCAGCGAATGGAGAAAAATGGCTGTCCACAGAAGAACAGGCAGCAATTTATGAGAATAGTGGGATAGATACGAGTAAAGTGAATTATGATACAAAAATTATAGAAGTGAGTGTATGTCTGAAGAACACAACAGAGGAAGAAAAAGAAGTGCCAATTACTTATCTGTCGTTAGAGACAACAGGCGTTGGAACAGCAATTTCTCAGGAACTTTTGATGGGCAATTCAGAACATTACGGTTCTATGGTAGAAAAATTAGAACCAGGAGAGGAAAAGGTAGTTATTTATCCGTACGAAATCTGTTCCATATGGTTTCATAAAAAAGATTGGAAGAATGTAGAGAAGAGAAGTTTCTGGCTGACATTTTCTTCATATCCTGAAAAAACAGTTTTATATTTATGAGTCCAGGTCTCAAACAGAGTGATTCAATTATAAAGAATATAGTATGGAGCATTCCTGTAATTAGCCGGTGGTACTGATTTAGTTACAGTAACACTATATGATTCAAGAACTATTTGGTCAAGAAAAACAGATAAAAACGTGCCGTAAACTACAGCACGTTAAAAGATACATGGAGAGGAATATGTCGAAAATAATTCGCTGCTTAACTGCAGTAGGTAAGAACTATAATTCGACGAGGGACATGGAGGGGGACAAATTTGTTGACTTTGTGTAGGAAAAATGTTATTTTAGATACTAACATTGTTGCTAGAAGTCCTACATATAGTCAAGAACCTGACCATATAGTGGAAAAGTGTTATTCAAGGGGAAGTAGTATCACTAAAAATACTTGCACCTACGGTCAGAAATTTGACGTTATATTAGAAAAGTGATATTTGGGGGAAGAAAAACAAAAAGAGCAAGTGTATCAAAGCGGATATGTCTTGCTCTTTTTGCGTTTTTTTGGAAAAAATTCCTTTAGCGTAAGATTTCTGTTATAATTTATATATTGAATTTTGAAATCGAAAACGGAGCCGATAATTCCGCAGAAAATGAGGTGGTAGCATAATGAAAAACACGATTATTTATCATGGGAGTAATGTAGAAGTATCTAATCCCAAAATACTTATCAATGGTTACTATAAGGATTTTGGATATGGTTTTTATTGTACAAATATAGAAAAACAAGCGAAACGCTGGGCATTAACAAAAAAAGGCGCATCTGTCGTAAATAATTATAGTTATCTTAAAAATCCAGAACTTAAGATTCTCTGTTTTTCTGAAATGACAGAAGAATGGATTGATTTTGTTGTAAATTGTCGAAGAGGAAAGATGCACACATATGATATTGTAGAAGGTCCTATGGCAGATGATCAGATTTGGGATTATGTGGAGGATTATGCAGCAGATAAAATTTCGAAAGAAGCGTTTTGGGCTTTGGTTAAATTCAAATATCCTACCCATCAGATAGTTTTTTGTACGGAAGAAGCATTACAAACATTGCATTATGAAGGGAGCATAACATTATGACAAATAAGTACTTCCCAGATGAAGAAATACAGACAAATGATTTATATTTCATCTGTTATATGATTGAACGTGTTGCCCGAAGAATTCATCAGAGAAATAAATATGTGGTAAATGCAATTGGAAGGGAGTCACTAGTGCATTTGATCAGTGTAGCAAATGTGCTTCATTGTGAGAATCCTTTGCAGGTTGAGGATGATTGGATCGAGGAATATAGTTTGGTAGAAGGTGATTTCGATATTACAGTAGTTGATAAAGAATTGGTAGAAAAAATACCTACAGCATTAGAAATGGGAAAAGTATATCAGCGTCTTATTTCTGATACATTAGTTCCGGAAGAAGATTATGTAGATGGAATTATCCGCGTATATAATAATGAAATCTGCGATACGATAGATAATTATAATTGCAGTGCATTTTATGAACCATCATATGTTATCGCAAGAGCCTATCAAAACGGGGGTTTTTAATCCGCGGATTAATCCGTAGAATCAATATTCCTTGACATTTCAACAAAATAGTTTATACTTAAAATAGTTTGAAATTCAAAATAAAATACAGGAGAATTGAAAATGAGTATAAACAATCAATTGAAAATAGGTGATCTGACTGCGAAGCTCCCGATCATCCAGGGTGGTATGGGCGTTGGAGTCAGCAGAAGCTCTCTCGCAGGAGCAGTAGCGAAAGAAGGCGGAGTAGGAATTATTTCGACAGCACAGATCGGTTATGATGAGGAAGGATTTGAGAAGGATCAGGCTGCATGTAACAATAGAGCAATCCACAAGCATATCAAGAGAGCGAAAGAAATCGCGCAGGGAAATGGTCTTGTCGGTGTAAATATCATGGTTGCGTTGAAACATTATGCAGAGCATGTGAAAGAGGCTGTGGCAGCAGGCGCAGATGTGATCATCAGCGGTGCAGGTCTTCCGATGAATCTGCCGGAGTTGGTCAGTGAGACTTGTCGCACGAAGATTGCACCGATTGTTTCTTCTAAGAGAGCAGCACAGCTGATCTTGAAAATGTGGGCGCATAAGTATGACAGAACAGCAGATTTTCTTGTTGTAGAAGGTCCGAAAGCCGGAGGACATCTTGGTTTTTCAAGAGAGCAGTTAGATGAGATTGATACGATGGATTATGATGAGGAGATCCGTCAGATCATTGCCTGTAAGGAAGAGTATGAAAAGCGATACGAGAAGAAGATTCCTGTGATCGTTGCTGGGGGAATCTTCGACAGAGCAGATATTGATCACGCATTGGAACTTGGAGCAGACGGAGTCCAGATTGCGAGCAGGTTCGTGGCAACAGAAGAATGTGATGCGTCAGAGGCGTATAAGCAGGCCTATATCAATGCAAAAGAAGAGGATGTCCAGATTATCCAAAGTCCGGTTGGAATGCCGGGGCGTGCTCTTCGCAATGCATTGATCGAGCGTGTCGAGAAAGAAAAAGAGCCTATTAAGAAATGTTATAATTGCTTAGCAAAATGTAATCCGGGAAAAGTTCCGTACTGTATCACGAAGGCACTGATTGATGCGGTCAAAGGTGACGTGGAAAATGGACTTGTGTTCTGCGGAAGTAATGTCGGACGGATCAATCAGATGATGAGTGTACATGAGCTGATGCAGGAACTTGTGTCTTAGATAAATGGGAAGAATCCAAAGTCATATTGAGGAAAATTAAAAAAAGAGAGAATAGTGTGAAACAAATTTAAAATATCACATTATTCTCTCTTTTTATGATATACTTAGATGATATCAGATATGAAATAATGAGATGATTTATTAAAACTAGAAAAACTTACAAGGAGCAGCAAGGATGAAGATGCAGAATAACGATACAAAAGATGAAGGACTGAAAGGAAACGAGAAGATTGAGGAAGCAATTTTTGCACTCCAGCAGGAACCATCTCAGGAACTTTTAGCACATGCGTTGACAATGATCCGTAGACGAATGAAAGAAGAAGGACAATTGATTCTTGCGGTAGAGCCTTCTGTTGCAGAACAACTGAAGATACAGGCAGTGAAGACAGCTGATGGAAAGAAGTGGTGGAGTGCATTTACAAGTTTTGAGGAAGAATTAAAAGGTTCTAATAGTGTGATGTCTACATTTTTGACAGCAATCGAACCATTATTCCAGTCTGCTGTACAGGAGAATGAGATTGAAGGTATCATTCTGAATCCATGGAACCGGACAATCATGCTTGACAAGACACTGCTTCGACTGATTCTTGGAGAAAGTGGAAAGTGAGAACAAAGCGAAAAATGACAGTAACTATAATATGTATTTTATTTGCAGTGTTATTTGCCTGGTATGGATTCTGGATGAGCGGAAATGGATCTGGGACGGGATTCTTCCTGATCTGGTTTGTATTGGCTGCATTGCTTGGAGGATGCGCAGCAATTACATTTCTGGATGGATGGGCAAGACTTCCGATGTGGATGATGTGGATATTAAGGGGAATACTGCTTGTATTTGTAGTTTCCTTTGTGATTATCGAAGGATGCATTATCAGTCAGATGCATGCGAAGGCAGATGAAAATCTGGACTACATCATAGTGCTTGGTGCACAGGTGAGAGCAGATGGACCGAGCAAAGTGCTGAAGCATCGTTTGAACACAGCGATCGATTATCTGGAGAAGAATCCGGAGACAATCTGTATTGTGTCAGGTGGACAGGGGTATAACGAGCCATGTACGGAAGCGCAGGCGATGGCTGATTATATGGAAGCGGCCGGAATTGAGAAAGACCGTTTGATTCTGGAAGACAAATCGAAGACAACAGAGCAGAATATAAAATATAGTAAAAAATATATGAAAGACGGAGCAAGTGTGGGAATTATCACAAATGATTTCCATATGTTTCGGGCAATGCAGATTACAAAAGGTGAGGGATTAAAGTCAGCGAAAGCAATTGCTGCGAGCTCGAATCCATTGTATCTGCCAAACAATATGCTTAGAGAATATCTGGCAGAATGGAAGTATCTGATCAGGTCAATCTTATAAAAAGCAAGAAAAGAGAGATGAAAGAAACAAATGGGTAGACGAGAATTAGAAGAGCGAATCGAGAAAAGAAGAGAGGACTTTGTAAGAAACAGTCTTCTTTCAGATGAATTTATTGACTTTGTACAGGAGAATTTAAAGCCGGTCAATACGATGATGGCTTATTATCAGTGTGCGATCATGGAAGTTGAGACGAAATTTAAGGTGCTGAGCGAACAGCATTCGCTGGAGTATGACCGCAACCCGATTGAGAGTATTAAGACGCGTGTAAAATCTATGGAGAGTCTGCTGAAGAAGATTCGTCGTAAAAATATTCCATTGACGATTGATGCAATCGAAGAAAATATTCAGGATATTGCCGGTGTGCGTGTGATCTGTGCTTTTCAGGATGACATTTATAAACTTGCGAAATGCTTCCTTGATCAGGACGATGTGATTTTAATTCAGAAAAAAGACTACATTGCAAATCCAAAGCCGAGTGGTTACAGAAGTCTTCATCTGATCGTGAAGACTCCGATTTTCTTAAAAGAAGGAAAAAAGATGATCACAGTTGAAGTGCAGCTTCGTACGATCGCGATGGATTTCTGGGCGAGCCTGGAGCATAAGCTTCGCTATAAAAAGAGTATTCCGGAAGATCAGAGTAAGTATCTGGCAGAAGAGATGATGGACTGTGCACAGATCAGCTCAGCTCTTGACGAGAGAATGCAGAAGGTTCGTGATGTGATCATGCAGGCGGAGAAAAAAGAGGAAGAAGAGGAAGAAAAAAGTAGCGGCGTGGAACCGTTAATGCTTCGAGGATTGACAGAGCGGATACGACAGAAGAATCTCTGATGTAGACAGGCGGAAGATGTTTGAGACGAACAGAAAGCTGTCGAGATATGCAGAGATTTGCAGGGATAAACAGAGAGCCGGAGGGAAAAGATTATGATCAATCGAGAAGATATGCTGGCGCTGACCAGACGAATGACAGTAAAACGGACATCGATCACCCGGATCGCCGGGGGATATATGGATATAGACGGATTTATAGATGGAACATTTAACACCAGTTTCCTGAAATTAAATCCTGTAGAACAGGAGAAGAATCTGGCACTTGCGAAGAAAGTGCCGTTTGCGAAAACAAATAAAAATCTGAAGGAATATAAGTTTTCTGATGATCAAAGAAATCCGGACAGTATGTGGAAGCTTCTGATGGGGATGCGTGCCTGTGGCTTGAAAAATGATGCTCTGATGGAGACATTTTATGAGATTATCGGGGAACATTATCAGGCAGATGAAGATTATGCAATCTATGTATTTCATGACAGATACGATATTCCGGCGAAGGGGCTGGATCATATACGTCAGGGAGAATCAGAACGAATGTATGAATACATTTTATGCGTGATCTGTCCACTAAGCGGAGAATATGAACCGGGCGAACCGGAATGTGGTTTCCTGTTTCCTGCATTCGTAGATGGAGGCGCTGCAATGAATTATGTGGATATTTACCAGGAAGACGAAGAATACCCGCATGAAGAACTGCTTGAACTGCTTGGAGTGGAAAGGAAAAAGTTATGGCAGAAACATACAAGTCAGGAGAAAAAGTAAAATACCGGTTGGCAGAGGCAATGAAAGAATGCATGAAAAAAGCTCCGGTCGAGAAGATCACTGTGAAAGAGATTACAGAAGAATGCGGAGTGACGCGTCAGACCTTTTACCGGAATTTTCAGGATAAATACGATTTGATCAACTGGTATTTTGACAAGATACTGATTGAATCCTTTGAACATATGGGAGAGGGACAAACAGTCTATGAAAGTCTTGTAAATAAATTTCAATACATTCAGAAAGAAACACTTTTCTTTCGTGCGGCATTTAAAAATGACGACCAGAACTGTTTGCGTGATCACGACTTTGAACTGATCACACAATTTTATACCGATCGTATCGAAGGAAACACCGGGAAAAAGATGTCCGACAAGATTCGCTTTCAGTTAGAAATGTACTGCCAAGGCTCCATCTACATGACGGTCCAATGGGTTCTCGGCAATCACAAAGCCACCCCCGAAACCCTGGCTAGATTCCTCTCCGAATCCATGCCCGCAGAACTAAGAGACGTCTTTAAAGAACGTGGATTGTTGTAGACAGACCTTTTGGTGCAGATTTATTTCTACACACAAAAAAATGTGCGAATCATTTCATCCCTTCGTATATTCCGTAAATCTATTTCTATACACAGAAAATTCGGAAATGTGGGATAAAGTGAATCTCCGAAGAAGGATGACGCATCGAAGATGGTGAATGTGGAGTGTGCTTGATAATACTTGAAAAACTTAAGGTTACGTTAAAGAAAGGTTTGGAAACTGTCTGAGCGGCAGTGAGTTTTCCAAACCTTTCTTTGTTCTTAGTAATCTTAAGTTTTTCCTAGAATTATCAGTACACGTAACCCTGAGCCAGATTCGATGCGTCATCCTTTGAAGGAATCACAGCTTATCACATTTCAGAATTTTCGTCCGTGTACCAGAAATCAATTTACATAAGCTTTCTAAAGAGCTCTTTCAGATCCTCTACACTTGCATCTTTCGGGTTACCCGGTGCACAAGCATCAGCGTGAGCAGACTCAGCGAGGAACTGCAGATCTTCTTCCTTCAGAGCTTCCAGTTTTGTCGGGATTCCAACGTCAACAGAAAGTTTCTGAACAGCATCAACAGCAGCTTTTCTGTATTCTTCTACAGACATGTCGTCAACACCTTTAACGCCCAGTGCTCTTGCGATTTCACGGTATTTCTCACCTGTACATTCTGCATTGTATTCCATAACGATTGGAAGCATCATAGCACATGCAACACCGTGTGGAGTATCGTATACAGCACCAAGTGTATGAGCCATAGAATGAGCGATTCCAAGACCTACATTAGAGAATCCCATTCCTGCGATATACTGTCCAAGAGCCATTCCTTCACGGCCTTCTTTTTCATTTGCAACAGCACTTCTTAAAGATTTTCCAATGATTTCGATTGCTTTGATATGGAACATATCTGTCATTTCCCAAGCAGCTTTTGTTGTATATCCTTCAATTGCATGTGTCAGGGCATCCATACCTGTGGAAGCTGTAAGTCCCTTTGGCATAGAGGACATCATATCCGGGTCAACAACTGCGATAACCGGCATGTCATGTGGGTCAACACAAACGAATTTTCTCTTTCTCTCAACGTCTGTGATAACGTAGTTGATTGTAACCTCAGCAGCTGTTCCGGCTGTTGTTGGAACTGCAATGATCGGAACACAAGGTTTTGTTGTCGGTGCAACACCTTCAAGGCTTCTTACATCTTCAAATTCCGGGTTTGCGATGATGATACCGATTGCTTTGGAAGTATCCATAGAAGAACCACCACCGATTGCAACGATGTAATCTGCTTCAGCTTTCTTGAATGCTTCTACTCCGTGCTGTACATTTTCGATTGTTGGGTTTGCTTTGATATCAGAATAAATTTCGTAAGCAAGTCCATTTTCATCAAGAATATCTGTTACTTTCTTTGTAACTCCGAATTTGATCAGATCAGGGTCAGAACATACAAAAGCTTTCTTAAATGCTCTTGCTTTTGCTTCTGTAGCGATCTCTTTGATTGCGCCTGCGCCGTGATAAGATGTTTCATTTAACATAATTCTGTTTGCCATGATTTTCGATCTCCTTTTTTAAAAACAGATTTTCGGGAAGCTTTAGAGGTATTCCCGATGTACTATGTCTTTATTTTAACAAGCATAAATAAAAAAGAAAAGTTACAAAAGGTTGAAAATGTAACATTTTAAGCATTTCTTTGTGAAAAAGTCTTGAAAATTATAAAGGCTTTATTAAATTATTGTGAAACAAGCACAGAAAATGGATTCGAATACTAGACGAGATGACGAGAAAGTTGTAAAATCTAATTATAGTTTTGAATCTGGAAACAGATCATTTACGGAAGGAGACAGGCATTATGGAGAAATTAACAGACAACTTAAAGAAGGTAATACTGGCTGGAATCGGAGCAGTTGCTACAACTGCTGAGAAGTCAAAGGATGTTCTTGATGATATGGTAAAAAAGGGTGAGCTTACAGTGGAGCAGGGAAAGGTTCTGAACGAAGAACTCAAGCACAATCTGAAACAGACTGTAAAGAATAATGTGAATGTGAAGGTAAAAGTTACTACACCGGAGGAATTGAGTGAACTTCTTGATAAGATGACACCGGAGCAGTTAGAAGCATTGAAGGCTCAGATCAAGGAGAAAGAGTCAACTGTAGATTCGGAAGCAGAAGAGGTAGATGCAGAAGATACAGCGGAAGATGTTGAAAATGTAGATGATGCAGAAGTTGTTGAGGAAGAGACAAAAGAAGAGTAAAAATATTAGAGAAGCTGCCGAAAAGCGGCTTCTCTGCTTTCTCAAGAAAGAAAAAAGTGACTATTACTTTTGAACTATCAGCAAGGGATACTGAAGAAAAGAGGAACTCGTCACCGAGACAGCAGGAGAATACAGATATGAGTGAGAAAGAAAAGGGAACAAATAATTCAAGATTTAGAGAGATTATTTCTGTACTTCGAAAACATAATATTACACGTGGACTTAGTCCGAAGAAACTTCGTTTGATCATGGAGGATCTTGGTCCGACTTTTGTGAAGATCGGACAGATCATGGCACTCCATTCTGACATTCTTCCAAAGGCCTATTGTGATGAATTGATGGAATTATGTACGGATGCAAGACCGATGCCCTTCGAGGAGGCAGTGTCTGTAATCGACGAGTCTTACGGACGCTCCTGGAAGAAAGTTTTTTCATCAATCGAAGAGACGCCAATCGGTTCTGCATCAATTGCGCAGGTACATAGAGCAGTCTTAAAGTCAGGAGAAGAGGTTGTCGTTAAGATTCAGAGAAAAGGCATTTATGAGATGATGGCGCGGGACATTGAGTTTATCCGTAAAGCAATCAAGCTGATGCCGCCGATCAGTCTGAAAGGAATGGCTGATTTTGATCTTGTGCTTGATGAAC
>ERZ1026866.984-NODE-984-length-15732-cov-4.478982_pt1 | contig 15732 bp, 9 predicted proteins | sample MGYA00380163_ERZ1026866 | MGnify/ENA primary metagenome ERZ1026866 (study PRJEB33269, sample SAMEA4719799) | human gut metagenome | biome: human-associated habitat; feature: organic feature; material: feces | place: Cameroon | collected 2013-10 ...
GAACTCAGCATGACATCAAGATCGTCAGAGTAACTGAGATCAATGAGACAACTGCCAGCGTTGTGCTGGAATATCAGCTGACTTCGCAGAATGATGATGAGGAAACGGAATTATATGACGTAAAAGAATTTTACAGAATGAAATATCAGGATACCAGGATTTATCTGCTGGATTTCCAGCGTTCTGCAAATCAGGTCTTTGATGGCACACTGCCTGTTTATGAGGATGATGGAATTATCCTTGGAGTGCGCGATAAGAATGTAGAATATATGATGAATGATGCTGCTACTGTGATAGCTTTTGTGCAGGAGGGAGATCTGTGGTCCTATTCACCGGGCAATGAAAAGGTAAATCAGATTTTCAGTTTCAGAAAATCGAAGGAAGGAGATTTCCGCGATTCAAGAACTCAGCATGACATCAAGATCGTCAGAGTAACTGATGAAGGAGATATTGATTTCGTACTTTATGGATATATGAACAGAGGAAGCCATGAAGGATATGAAGGAATTGCAGTTTACCATTACAATCGTGATAAAAACGTGGCAGAAGAAAGAGCCTTTATCCCTGTTTCGGAATCATTTGAATTTCTGAAAAAAGATCTTGAAAAACTGTCCTATGTCAATGAAAAGAATGAGCTGTTCCTGATTCTGGCGAAGAATCTTTACAGGATCAATATCGAAGAGAACTCCAGTGAAATTCTTGAAAAAGGAATAAAAAATGCGAATTTTGTATCTTCCGATAATAATGACCATGCAGCCTGGCTGGTTTCGGATGGTGATGAAAAGGGAAATATCAAGGAAATTGATTTTGATACCTGTAAAACCCGACTGATCGCACCGCAGAAAGGCCAGAGACTTCGTACAGTTGGATTTATGAATGAAGATCTGATTTATGGAATGCTGAATAAAGAAGATATTCTTACAGATGAGGAAGGACATAAATCTGTTGGGATCCGCATTCTGCGTATTGAAGATTTTGAAGGAAATGTAAAAAAAGAATATCAGAAAGACGGACTTTATATCACTGATATTTCAGTAGGAAATACCCTGATCGAGTTTGAACTTTCTGCAAAATCCGGAGAGACTTCTTATGTTGCCCAGAAGAAAGATACGATCATGAATAATAAAAAGGCAGCGGCAAATACAGTAAAAACCGAACTTATTTCCGCATCCAGGACAGGTGTTCGTGTGAAACTGGTATTTAACACAACCAAACAGACAGATTCTCCGCTGACTATGTATGCAAAGGTAAGCAGTTCCGACCGGAAAGACATTGTTCTGGACACTCAGATTCCTCAGGAAACAGCATATTATGTTTACGGACAGGGTGGACTGGACGGTATCTATACAGATCCGGCGAAGGCTGTATTGCGTGCAGATACGCTGGGAGGTGTAGTGCTGAACCGTACACAGCAGTATGTATGGGAACGTGGAAATAAAAAGACAAAAATGCAGATAGATACAGAAGAGATTCCGGAGATTGTGCTTCAGGGAACCTATGATATTAAAACCCTGAAAAAGAGCCTCAAAAAGACCGGAACTGTGATCGATCTTTCCGGATGCAGTCTGGACAGTGTGCTGTACGAGATAAGCGCACAGCGTCCGGTAATTGCCAAAACGGGAGCAGATACAAGCGTGGTGATCGTAGGATATGATGAATATAATACCTGGCTGTATGATCCGGTTAAAAAAGAGACCTATCCGTATGGAATGAATGACAGTACGGATCTTTTCCAGAAAGCCGGAAATGTGTTTATCACCTATATAGAAACAGTAAATTATTGATGAAAAATATAACCGGCAGGCAGCTGAGAACGGAGTGAACAGTAACGCGACAGCAACCTGCCGGTTATTCATCCAAAAAATTGTAAAAATGCTTCTTTACATTTCCTTGATATTTGAGTATGCTAAAAAGGACAAACAGTGGCAGAGAAATTTATTGTTTAAACACGTTACTGTAAGAGTGAAACAGTAACAGCGAAACGGAGGAACGTACAGATGTTATATGAGAACATTAAAAAATTAGTACAGTACGGAGTAGAAACAGGACTTACACCGGCCTGCGAGAAGAATTATACAATAAATCTTCTTCTGGATGTCTTTAAAGAAGACGAATATGTGGAACCTGAGGAAGAGTACAGGGATATTGATCTTGAAGAGGTATTAAATGCACTTCTGGATGAGGCTGTGAAGAGAAATCTCATAGAAGACAGTGTTGTGTACAGAGACCTTTTTGATACCAGACTTATGAACTGTCTGATGCCGCGTCCGGCGCAGGTACAGAAAGAGTTCTGGAGCAGATATGAGAAAGATCCACAGGAAGCAACCGATTACTTCTATAAACTCAGTCAGGACAGTGATTATATTCGTCGCTATCGTGTAAAGAAAGATCAGAAATGGACAGTAGACAGTGAATATGGTAAAATTGATATCACTATCAATCTTTCCAAACCGGAAAAAGATCCGAAGGCAATCGCAGCTGCCAAGCTTGTAAAATCCAGCAGTTATCCGAAATGTCTTCTTTGCCCGGAGAACGAAGGATATGCAGGAAGAGTTAATCATCCTGCCAGAGAGAATCACAGAATCATTCCTATCACTGTAAATGACAGTCCCTGGGGATTTCAGTATTCTCCATATGTGTATTACAATGAGCATTGCATCGTCTTTAACAGTCAGCATGTTCCGATGAAGATCGAGAAGAATACATTTATCAAGCTTTTTGATTTTGTAAAACTTTTCCCGCATTACTTCCTGGGATCCAATGCAGACCTGCCGATCGTAGGCGGTTCTATTTTAAGTCACGATCATTTCCAGGGCGGACATTATACTTTCGCAATGGCAAAAGCACCGATCGAAAAACATGTGACTATCCCGGGATATGAGGATGTAGAAGCAGGTATTGTTAAATGGCCTCTTTCAGTTTTAAGGATCCGTCATAAGGATGAGAAGAGACTGATAGAGCTTGCTACACATGTTCTGGAAGCGTGGAGAGGTTATACAGACGAAAGTGCGTTTATCTTTGCTGAAACTGATGGAGAACCGCACAATACGATCACACCGATCGCCCGCAGATCCGGAGATATGTTTGAACTGGATCTCACACTTAGAAATAACATTACTACTGATGAACATCCTCTTGGTGTATACCATCCGCATGCAGAGTATCACCATATCAAGAAAGAGAATATTGGTCTGATCGAAGTAATGGGACTTGCCGTACTTCCGGCAAGATTAAAAGAAGAACTGGAACTTCTGGCAGAATATATTCTGGAGGGAAAAGACATTTCTTCCAATGAGAAGATTGAGAAACATGCAGCGTGGGTTGCAGAATTCCTTCCGAAATATGACAACCTTGATAAAGACAACATTCAGGATGTTCTCAGAAAAGAAGTCGGTAATGTATTCGTTCATGTACTTGAGGATGCCGGCGTATATAAATGCACTGCAGAAGGCAGAGAAGCATTTATGAGGTTTATCAATAAATTATAAGGAATATTTTCAACCATAAGAAAACAGTGTTTACATAGCAGGATGACAAATCTGGTATTATTTACATATGAGCAGGTTGTGGCGGTTCTGATCAAAAGCCGGGCAGTCTGAAGATGTTTTTGAATGATTGGGAATGCATAGAGAACGTCCCGCATATTTTATGTCGGGACGTTTTTGCAAAATGGAGGTAAATATGTACAGAAAAAGACACAAAAGAGGAAAACGTCTGGCAAGTGTGTTTCTGACTGTGGCACTGATCACTGCAACAGTTCCCGTACAGGCAGCAGAGTTCGGCACTCCGGACAGTTTTGAAGAGATTTTCAGTTCAGGGGAAGAAGATTCATGCACAACTGATGCAGAAAATACTCTGCCGGCAGCTTCTGATTCGGAGAAAGCAATGGCATCGGAACTGTCACCAACACCAACAGCGACTTTGACACCGGAGGGTACACCTGCACTGACAGAAACACCGACTCCTTCGGCCACACCGGCGCCGTCTTCAACACCGACTCCTTCAGTCACACCATCACCATCTCCCACGCCGACGATTAATCCGGAGAAAGAGGTAATGCTCCGGTTTATAGACGGAGAAGGAAATGAATGTGAACAGCTGCGAACAGTGATGTCCTGGGGTGAATCTTTGATCCTTCCCAATGTACCGGATACAGGTGCACCGGATATGTGGAAACTGGAAAAAAATGAAAAACTTGGAGATGCGATCACTCTGAAGGGTGGAGATATTCTTACTCTGAAGAAAGGCGAGAGCTGGAATCTGTTTCTCGAAAAAGGAATTCTGAACTTCTATATGCCAAAGAAATGTACGGTTTCTCTTTATAATAATTCAGGAACCAGTGTGTTTTCCAATGGGATTCTGCAGGTCTATGAGACAAAAAACGTCATACTTCCGGATATGCCATCATCCAAATACATTAATTATGGATGGACAGATACAAAGGGAAGTTCTGCTGTAAAATATGAACTGAATTCAGAATTTACAGTGACCGGTGACACAGATTTTTACATTGTGCGCCGTACAGCACTTCAGGTGAATTTTAAGACCAATACGGGGGCAAGCAACAGTAAATTTACCAGACTGAATCAGAAAGTCGGAAAAGGACTTACTGTTACAATGCCGCAGGTGCCTGTCAAGACAGGATATCAGTCTCTGGGATGGTCAAAGAGTAAAAAAGCCTCCAAAGCTGACTATAAAGCAGGCCAGAATGTGACTGTATCAAAAACACTGACTCTCTATGCTGTATATAAGAAATTGCCTTACACAGTTACTTTCAATAACAATAATGGAACAAGTACCAGTAAAATTTATACTTCGCTCGCCATGTATGCGTCAAAAAATCAGAAAGTGACACTGCCTGATGTGCCGAAAGTAAAGGGCTATACAAATCTGGGCTGGACAACTGTAAAGGGAGAAACAGAACCGGAATATTCAGCCGGTGATACAGTAAAGATTACAAAGGCAACTCAGTTCTATGCAGTGCGAAGAAAGAGTAATTATTATACGGTCAGCTACTATCTGGGAAATGGAAGCACTAATGCGGCTTATCAAAAACTTACTCAGACAGTAGAAGAGGGAACGGTTGTTACCTTTGCAAAAGTACCGGCAAGAACCGGTTATGTCAATCAGGGATGGTCAAGTAAGAAAAATTCCGAGAAAGCAACAGCAAAGGCGAAATGTACAGTCAACAAAAATATCACTCTTTATGCGGTACAGAAGAAGGCAGTACAGCTGACTTTTCACAGATGTGACGGCAGCACCTGGCAGAAAACGACTCTGGCAAAAGGAAGTTCTTATTCTCTTCCGGGCGTAAGGGATGCAGAAGGTTATACTTTTATGGGGTGGTCCACAAAACCGATGCAGAGTGTCTCTCCGCAGTATGAGGCAGAAGAAAAAATTACAGTAAATGGAAATATGGATCTCTATGCAGTGGTATTTAACAGAACAACGGAAACAGACCTTACAGAGGATCAGCTTCCGCAGGTAGATATCTATAAATATAAACAGGTGATTTTTGTAGGTGATTCCCGTACGGAATTTATGGAAAATGTTCTGACAGGAATGGGAGAATCTGCAACTAAAAATGTGAAGTTTGTCTGCTCGGCAGGAAAGGGACTGGACTGGTTTGCCACTACAGGATGGGCTCAGCTTTATTCCATAGTACAGCACGATTCCAACAGTATTCTTTCAAAGAAAACCGCAGTGATCTTTAATTTTGGAGTAAACGACCTGTCAAAATCTGCAGATTATGCGGAGTATTATAACTGGATCGCACCACAGCTTAAAAGCAAAGGATGTGAGCTGTACTTCATGTCTGTAAATCCGGTAAACCGTCTGATGCTTCCCAATGCGGGAAGAGCGGACAGAAGTGAGGCGGCAGTCAGATCATTTAATGAGTATATGAAGGCAAATCTGTCTTCTGCTTATACTTATATTGATATGTATTCTTATCTGAAATCAACAGGATACAGCTTTGCCAGTGATCATTACGGAACCGGTACGGTAGATGACGGGCTTCACTATACCACAAGGACATATAAGCGTATTTTTGCAAAATGTATGGATTCATTGAGAGTGCCTGCCTGACCAAATGGCAGAGAGCATGATTTTGCTACACCTGACAAAAGAAAAAACACAGTTAAATACCAGATTACTCCTTGCGTGAAAACAGGGAATAGTCTATACTAAAAGGCGAGACGGCTGTTATCTGAAACAGCGTTTCGTCTTTTTGTGTAAGACCAGAACGATGAGGAGAAAGAGGAAACATAGATATGAAGTTAACAACAGTAAAAGAGATTTACAAAGAGAGAGAAAAATACCTGGATAAAGAGGTTACAGTAGGCGGATGGGTACGAAGCGTACGTGACTCCAAGACATTTGGATTTATCGTGCTTCACGACGGAAGCTTCTTTGAGACTCTTCAGGTAGTTTATCACGATACAATGGAGAACTTTGCTGAGATCAGCAAATTAAACGTAGGTGCAGCGATCATTGTCAAAGGTACACTGGTAGCAACTCCACAGGCAAAACAGCCATTTGAGATCCAGGCAGCAGAAGTTACAGTAGAAGGTAATTCTGCACCTGATTATCCGCTTCAGAAGAAACGCCACAGTCTTGAATACTTAAGAACCATCACACATCTCCGCCCGAGAACAAACACATTCCAGGCAGTATTTCGTGTGCGTTCTCTGTGTGCCTATGCGATTCACCGTTTCTTCCAGGAGCAGGGATTTGTTTATGTGCATACTCCACTGATCACAGGAAGTGACTGTGAAGGTGCAGGTGAGATGTTCCAGGTAACTACTCTGGATATGAACAACGTTCCGACAGATGACAAGGGTGCTGTAGATTACTCTCAGGATTTCTTCGGAAAAGAAACTAATCTGACAGTAAGCGGACAGTTAAACTGCGAGACTTTTGCACAGGCATTCCGCAATGTTTATACTTTCGGACCAACCTTCCGCGCTGAGAATTCCAACACAACCCGCCATGCGGCAGAGTTCTGGATGATCGAGCCGGAATGTGCATTTGCAGATTTAAATGACAACATGGATCTTGCAGAGGCAATGCTGAAATATGTGATCCGTTATGTGCTGGAGAATGCACCGGAAGAGATGAATTTCTTCAATTCTTTCGTTGATAAGGGACTTCTGGACAGACTGAACCATGTGATCAATTCTGAGTTTGGTCATGTTACTTACACAGAAGCAGTAGAGCTTCTGGAGAAGAACAACGATAAATTTGACTACAAAGTATTCTGGGGATGCGATCTGCAGACAGAGCATGAACGTTATCTTACAGAAGAAATCTTTAAGAAACCTGTATTTGTAACAGATTATCCGAAGGAGATCAAAGCTTTCTACATGAAGATGAATGAGGATAATAAGACTGTTGCAGCTATGGACTGTCTGGTTCCGGGAATCGGTGAGATCATCGGTGGAAGCCAGAGAGAGGATGACATTGAGAAACTTGAGAAACGTATGGACGAGCTGGGACTTAAGAAAGAGGATTATGACTTCTATCTTGATCTTCGTAAATATGGTTCCACACGCCATTCAGGATTTGGTCTTGGATTTGAACGTTGCGTAATGTACCTTACCGGCATGGGCAACATCCGCGACGTAATTCCATTCCCAAGAACTGTTAAAAACTGTGATTTATAATTTGACTGATATCAGTATTGTGGGAGCATTGAAGCTGCAGAGCAATCCGCAGATATCAAAAATGTTATAGAAAGAGAGATTGGCATGAGATTTATTCATCTTGCAGATGTACACCTTGGTGCAGTTCCTGACAGGGGCTGTCCATGGAGCAGCAGGCGGGAGGAAGAAATCTGGGAAACTTTCCGCCGGGTTATTGCGGGTATCCGCGAGAATCCGGTGGATTTGTTATTTATAGCAGGAGATTTGTTCCACCGCCAGCCTCTTCTACGGGAACTGAAAGAAGTAAATAACCTGTTTTCCACCATCCCGGATACCCGGGTTTATCTGATGGCAGGAAATCATGACTATATTAAGGCAGATTCTTTTTATCGGGACTTTCAGTGGGAAAAGAATGTGACATTTTTTAAGAATGAACAGCTTACCTGTGTGAAAGATGAGAAACTGGATGTTTATGTATATGGACTGAGCTATGAACATCAGGAAATAGAGAATCCCCTGTATGATTCTATACATCCTGCAGAGGGAGAGGGGGTTCACATTTTACTGGCTCATGGTGGAGATGCGAAGCATATCCCCATGAATATCAGATCAATTGCTGCGTCAGGATTTGATTATATTGCATTAGGACATATTCATAAACCCCAGATTCTGATCCGGGATAATGCAGCTTATGCAGGTGCGTTGGAGCCTGTTGACAGAAATGATCTGGGTGATCATGGATACATAGAAGGACATCTGGAAAACGGAAGGCTTAAGACAAATTTTGTTCCTTTTGCCTGCCGTTCCTATGAGCAGATTCTTCTGATGCTGCGTGAGGATTCTACACAGGCATCTCTGGAAGATATGCTGAAGGCGGATCTGGCGAATAAAGGACGCATGAATATCTACAGGATCGTGATCCAGGGAACCAGGGCACCGGAACTTCTGCTGCTTCCCGAGAGACTGAAGTCTTTTGGCTATGTAACAGAGGTTCTGGATGAATCAAAGCCTGCCTATGATCTGGAAGCACTTCAAAAAAAATATAGTGGAACACTGATCGGTGACTATATCAGTTATTTTCTTGAAAAAGACAGAAATGCAGTGGAGGAGAAGGCATTATATTATGGTCTTCAGGCTTTACTGGAAACAAGCAGGTGACAGACAGAATATGATTATCAGACAGTTAAATATTAAAAACTCTGGAGAAATCCATGATAAAACTTTAGAGTTTTCTCCGGGAATTAACGTTCTGTATGGAGAGAATGAAAGCGAAAGAGCGATAATCCATACGTATATTAAAAATATGTTTCTCGGAGATATCAGTGAAGCAATCTACGATAATGCAGTTTTTGCTGCGAAGTTAAAGAGTCCGACAGAACAGGATCTGGCTCGGGAGCTGCAAAAATTTATGACCGGCTATCAGGGAACTGCAGACAGCTCCATGGATCTGGGACGGGCCATGCAGATGCTCAAGATGTCCAGAAAGGGTTATCTGGTCCAGGCAGACAGAAAACAGAAAGAGACAGAACAGGAGAGGCAGAAACTTCTGACCAGGATGGATGATATCATAAGTGATCTGAATGATCTGAATGGAAAGCTGGATCAGATTAATGAGAAAGAGGAGTCGTTACGGATGCATCCCGGAGATGAAAATGGTGCGGTTATTCTGGATGAGAGAATGGCACAGGCAAAGGCAAAAAGAAACAGCTTTGCAATGGGAATGCTGATATCGGCCGCTGCCGGCATCTTTGGATTGATTCTGACTGCGATTATAGCGGACAGTGTTTCGGTAAGTCTGATCGTAGCGGTTATTGCAGCTGCCTTGGTGGGATTTTGCGGAAAACAGCAGCTGAAGTATGCAAGGGAATTTCAGAAGAGAATACGGATGAAGAAACGTTGGGTATCCAGGCAGGAGAAACTCAGATGCAGTAAAGAAAATCTCAGACAGGACTATGATGAGAAAGAAACAGAACTTTGTAACCTTAAGGAAGAATACCGGGAATACGAAGAAAATTCTTTTCTGCTTACATCGGAAGAGCGGGAAGTACAGGCTCTGAATATGGCGATGGAAACCATAGAGAGAATGTCAGGAAATATTCATCTTCAGGTGGGACGAAAGCTGCAGATACGTACTTCTCAGATTTTGAGTGAGATTACAGATGGTAAATATCAGGATGTACAGATGGATGCGGCATCCCACATGACAGTAACTACCGGGAACGGAGTGGAAGCACTGGAATGTCTCAGCCGCGGCACTCTGGAGCTGATTTATTTCGCCATGCGCATGGCTGCAGGAGAGCTTCTGTGTCAGGAAGAAAGTCTGCCGGTGATACTGGATGATATCTTTGGGATGTATGAGGAAGAAAATCTTGAGGCGGTTCTTAGATGGATGTATAAGGAGAAAAAGCAGGTTATCATCAGCACCTGCAGTAAACGCGAGATGGAACTTCTGGACAGGGATGGAATCCCTTATGGGAAGCAAATAATTCCCTGAATTTTTAACCAAATCAAGTAAATCCCATGCGGAGGTTACGAAAAGCAATAAGCGGTTGGTGGGACTTGCTTGTATCAGAAGGAGCTGCATAGCGAAGCGGATTGCATTATATATAACAAAAAGAGAGATTTCATGTACTGCAGGAATTTCGGATGAAACAGCCGGAACAGAACATGAAATCTCTTTTTATAAATTTTACAGAAGTTATTTATTTCTCATCATACTGAGCCATATAATTGCTTACGCAGCGGTTGATCCTGTCAACCGGATTGAGCAGATAGCTTACGGACTGGTCATGATTAAGAGTATCAATGATCAGAGCGATATATTTACTCATATCACAGGAAATATAGTAGTCTTTTGCAAGAAGCTCAGGAGACTGATAAATCAGGTTTGTAGTGAGCAGTTTGTCAAATACACCTGCCTTATGAGCCTCATCAAATTTCTCGAGTCCGTTTGTAAACAGTCCGAAAGTAGAGCAGATATAAATTCTGCCTGCTCCTCTTTCCTTGAGGAGAGAAGAAATCTTAAGAACTGTATCACCGGAAGAGATCATATCATCGATCAGGATCATATCTTTGCCCTTAAGGTTTGGACCGAGGAATTCGTAAGCTGCGATCGGGTGACGTCCGTTGATTCTCTTGGAGTAATCCAGACGTTTGTAATACATACCCATATCAACACCAAGGATATTGGCAAGATAGATCGCGCGGTTCATGCTTCCCTCATCAGGGCTGATGATCATGAAATGATCGTTGTCGATGTGAAGTCCTTTCTCATGATTGAGAAGAGCTTTGATAAACTGATAGGATGGCTGTACAGTCTCAAATCCATGCAGAGGTGTTGCATTCTGCACGCGCGCGTCATGTGCGTCAAAGGTGATGATGTTTTCCACACCCATACTTACAAGCTCCTGAAGTGCTGTTGCACAGTCCAGGGATTCTCTGCCGCTGCGGATATTCTGGCGGCTTTCGTACAGATAAGGCATGATCACGTTTACTCTGCGGGCTTTGCCGCCGATTGCGCCGATTACACGTTTCAGATCCTGAAAATGGTCATCAGGAGACATAAGATTCTCGTATGGTCCGATGCTGTAGGTAAGACTGTAGTTACATACATCAACCATCAGATAGATATCGTCACCACGTACAGATTCCATGATCGTACATTTCGCCTCACCGGAACCGAAACGTGCTGTCTGGACCGGTATCAGATAGGAATCTCTCTGATAACCCTCAAATGCAAAAGAATCAAGCTCTTCGTGGCTGCGCTCTTTACGCCACTGTATCAGCCATTCATTTACTTTTTCACCCAGATCCTTACAGCTGATCAGAGGGATCAGACCAAGTCTGCCCACCGGAAGTGTAGTTAAATCTTTAGTTGTTGCCTGTGCCATGTTTTATTTTCCTCCTAAAAAAATTTTCTGTATACGGATATCCTTTCCTTCTAGCTTCACCATACGGTAGTTGCTGGCGATTCTCGAAAAGGTTCGTTCGGAATAAGTATCCGAGAAATTTTCCAGTTTCAGATTTGTTGATATGATCGTAGACTTCCTGCGCATGATGCGTTCATTTATGCACAAAAACAACTGGGAAGAGACAAAGCTGTTTGTAAGTTCAGTTCCCAGGTCGTCGATGATCAGCAGATCGCTGTCAAATACAAATTCCTGTCCTTCTGTTTTATCTCTGGAGAATTTGGAGTCTGCCAGCAGTTCAAACAGATCAAATGCGGAAAAGTACATAACGCAATGTGCTGATTCCAGAAGATCATGAGCAATACAGTGAGAAAGAAAAGTCTTACCCACACCGGTATCACCGTAAAGAAACAGATTCTCAAAGGAACCGTCAAAATTTCTCACAAAACCTCTGGCAATATCATAAGCTCTCCGGGCCGTCTCTCTTTCTGTCAGTCCGGTAGCTTCGTTCTTCATTGTATCAGAATAATAATCAAAAGAAAAGTGGTCAAAGTTTTCTTTTTTGAGAATTTCTTTTAAATTGGACTGTGTGTAGAGCAGTTCTATCTCTGCTTTCTTAAAACAGGTACATTTTTGGCTTCCGACGTAACCGGTATCCTGACAGACCGGACACTTATATGGAAGTTCCAGATAATCCTCCGGATATGAGTTACATACCAGCAGGGCATTGCGCTCCTGGGACAGAAGAGAGATTGCAGCTTTAAGGTCCTCAAGACCTGATGATTCTCCGCTTAAGAGTGCTCTTGCTTTTTTGGCGCTTAAGGTGGCAACCTCTTCATCTATTTCGCGGATGCGCGGGATTTTTTTATAAATCTCCTGAGTACGCTCCTCCAGAATACGTCTGTTCTGAGACTGGGTCTTGCTGTATTCCCGCATGATCGTATCGTACTGATAATTCTGTAAAGGCATAACTTCACACCCTTTCGTTTGTTTTTTGTAGCTGTTCAGTGACTTTCAGACGATTATGTCACTGTCATTACTGATTCAGCAATTTCTTCTCGTATTCGTTAAAGTCGTACTGTCTCTGATGGAAATTGTTAAACCGGTTTGATGCAGCCGGTTTGGAAGCTGCTTTTCGCTGGGTATTCTTTTCCAGCTTCTGGCGCTGATGCTGAGCATCAAGGAGCCGGACATCTGCAAGTGTACGGACATTTTTATCTTTCCATCCGGAGAGGATTTTATCTGCATACTGGAAACTTGGCTGTCCGGTAGAGAGAACCGTACGGCTGCAGGCTTCCTGGATGATATCCATGGTAAAACCATAATCATTCAGCCAGGTGTTCATAAGAGAAATCTCTGTATCTACCGGATTTCGTCTGCTGATTCCCATTGATTTAAAAATAGTAAAGTATTCTTTGGCATAACGGGAATTTGCCTCTTTTGCCATGGTGACAGTGGTGATTCCCTCATCTGCCCAGGCAAGAGCAACTGTTTCTATGTAACGTATACTCTTATGCCCGCGGCTGACACTGTATTCGATCAGGTACTCGATCAGATCGGGCGAGAATTTCAGTTCATCGTAGAAAAACAGGATCTTTTTCATTTCAGTAGGAGTGAGCGTTTTGCCGAGATACTGTTCTGCGATATAGAGGAGCTGTACGATCTCATCATTTTGTTTTAATTCTTTTACGCGGTCAGGAGACAGTGCAGTGGCTGATCTGGTGGTCTGCTTCACAGGCTGTGCCGGCGCAGAAGAAGTCCGGGTTTCTGTTTTTGTAACAGGGGCTGTCGGAACGGGTGTGTCGGAAGCAGCAGATTTTACAGGTGGTACATTCAATATGATATCTGCTATATCTTCGTTATTTCTGTAGGTTAAAGTAAGGAGTTTCTCTTTCTCCCAGTATTTCAGAGCGCGGATAATGTCACGTTCTGTACAGAAGAAATGATCAGCCATCTGCTCCAGACTGAAGGGTACAGAGGTGTCAGAAAGAAGCCTCAGAAGATAGATATATACTTTCACAAATTCTCCGTTGGCCTCAGGCATATAGTTGTCTATGAAATTGTTGGTTAATACAGTTACTTCCGCATTGCGGGAATTCTGTAAAGTGATCATAGCCATGAATCTCCACTCTCTTTCATAATAAGATGTCAGGAATAAAAGGAAGTTAGTCCCTGACTTGATATCTATGAATTATAGCACAACATTTTTTAAAAGAGAATAGGGGATTTTTGTCGAAGATTTCATCCACATTTGAATGTGGATAATGTGGATAATGTGGAAAGGTGAAATATGGTATATATTATTGGAAACCTGAAAAATGTTGAATTTCAGGGAAAAACGGAGTATTACGGGGACGAATAATGTCGAATTATGTTAAGTGATTTATGCACATATACATCCACATATGCAGGCAGATGAAAATGTGTATAACGATGTGGAAAATGTGGATAAGTGATCTGAACTGTTATAAATAAAGGAAGAACTGAGGGGGATAAAATGTTTATAACTTTTTAATGGAAATTGTCGACAGAGACACAAGTGTTCAGTATCTTCTATTGCTATAAGTGCTATAAGTTGGGCGGTTGTAAAAAACAGGACAATTCAGAAAAAATATTTTCTGAATTGTCCTGTGTAAATTGCTGATATCTATGTCTGGCAGCGGATTGCAAATAACTGTCTGACAACTGTCTGTTATAATAGGAAGTTATCCGCCGGAAATATTATTTACCCAACAGATGCTCCCCGATATTTACAACATCTCCGGCTCCCATGGTGATGAGCAGATCACCCTCCTGGCAGTTGGAGAGCAGATAATTCTCAATCTCATCAAAGGTCGGGAAATATTCGCATGGCGTTCCAAGTTCCTGGATACGCTTCTGCAGATCCTCTGAAGAAATTCCCAGAGTATCAGTTTCTCTTGCAGCATAAATATCTGCAACTACCACATGATCTGCCAGGCTGAGTGCTTTGGCAAATTCCGGAAGCAGAGCTTTGGTACGGGTATATGTATGTGGCTGGAATACACACCATAATTTCTTATGGGGATAATTGTGTGCGGCATGAAGAGTTGCTTCAATTTCTGTAGGATGATGTGCATAATCGTCTACGATCGTAACCCCTGCAACTTCTCCTTTATACTGGAAACGGCGGTCTGTTCCTGTGAAACTTCCAAGTCCCTTGATGATCACTTCTTCGGAAAGACCAAGAAGATGACCGAGGGCAATTGCTGCCAGTGCATTGGAAACATTGTGGATGCCCGGCACTTTCAGATAATAGCTGCCAACCTTAATGCCATTGCGCAGAACAGAGAAGGAAGCATGTCCATATTTGTCATAAGTGATATCTGCTGCCTGATAATCTGCATCATGTTCCAGACCATAAGTAATCACATTACATGGAAGATCCCGGATGATATCTTCATATTTCGGAGTATCTGCATTGATGATCAGTGTACCGTCAGCAGGAAGAAGCTCTGCAAAGCGGCGGAAGGAATGACGGATATCGTCAATATCCTTAAAGAAATCCAGATGGTCTGCATCCATATTCAGGATAATACTGATCTTCGGGAAAAAGCTCAGAAAGCTGTTGGTGTATTCGCAGGCTTCTGTGACAAAAGTCTCAGAATTGCCCACACGGATGTTTCCGCCGATAGCAGGAAGAATACCTCCCACGCTGATGGTCGGGTCACAGTCTCCTGCACGAAGAATGTGAGATACCATAGATGTTGTGGTTGTTTTTCCATGAGTTCCGGAAATGGCAACAGGAGTGTCATAATTCCTCATAATCTGTCCGAGAAGCTCTGCACGTGTGAGCATTGGAAGTCCTTTTTCCTTGGCACAGGCAAATTCCGGGTTGTCAGGATGGATAGCTGCGGTATATACCACAACATCTACGTCATCGGTAATGTTTGTGGCACGCTGTCCGTAATAGATGGTGGCTCCCTTTTTCTCCAGTGCCTGGGTAAGAGGACTGGATTTGGAATCGGAACCGGAAATGACAAAATCCTCGCCGAGAAGAATCTCAGCCAGTCCGCTCATGCTGATGCCGCCGATACCGATAAAATGTATATGAAGTGGTTTGTGAAAATCTATCTGATACATAGTATGTTCTCCTTGATCAATTATTTACGTTACTGTTCACTCCGTTCACAGTAACGTAGCCAAAATTCATTCCAGATTGC
>ERZ1026866.988-NODE-988-length-15691-cov-36.815618_pt1 | contig 15691 bp, 8 predicted proteins | sample MGYA00380163_ERZ1026866 | MGnify/ENA primary metagenome ERZ1026866 (study PRJEB33269, sample SAMEA4719799) | human gut metagenome | biome: human-associated habitat; feature: organic feature; material: feces | place: Cameroon | collected 2013-10 ...
TACTTTATAGAGAGGACACAAAAATGTACCAAGTTATTTTTTAATCATTACTAAGGTGTATGAATAAAGTCCATCGCCTGTTACAGGCTTTCCATCTTCACCCACAAATCTGAAATAGATCTTTGTATTTTTATGTCCCAAAATCGCATTCAAGGTCTCGTGGATAGCACGTATCTTCAGTTTGATGGTTCCTGTTGTAGCGCCACCACATGCCGGTTTCTCCTGAATCACCTGGACCTTAGCAGGCGCTAGATACATACGGATATCATCTACAGCATAGTCGGCACCTTGAGTTCCTTTACAGTAATTATCTATCTCCAACCGGAAATCAGAATACTTTTCTACATTTTCCTCTTTTTGCAAAGTAATCTTACCGTATATCTGATACCAAGTCGCAGGTTCCTTACTATCTAGATTATTACTAAAATCACCAGATGAAAAACTATGTATCAGGTGTTTATCAACAATCTCACCATTGACATCTTTATTAACGCCAAATAGTTTAAACATAATCTGTGGCTTGGTATTTCCATTTGTCATGTCAGCAACTCCCGCTATGAAGATAAGCTGCTGTCCTGTACAAAGATCTGCCGTGAAATCTGCAGCAGCAATTTTTCTACTTTCATCTGATGCGTCCACATAAAGGAAATGACCATATTGAGAACCATTGGTCATCTCATAAGTCTTATCATATAATATTCCAGTTTGCCACCAAAGATATTTTTCACTAGACGTAGAAACACCACTAAAATTTGCAGACTTATACAAGCAATAATCTCCATGAAGTGGAGAATGACCGATAGTCTTCAGACCATTATAATAAGTAGCATCATAGTCTATCAAATCACGATATACGAAACTATAAGCACGGCGATCCCATTTAGAAGGTAATCGGTCCTGATTGTTATCTGGAGTTGTAGGAGCAGCCACAGTCTGTTCTACATCATCATCATCAAATGTAATTGGCTTGGTAGCCATTTTATAATGCTCGTCAAGATAACTAATAAGTCTGTTATTCAATCCTTCTTTAACAATCTCCTCTTTAGTCATCGGATGATTATTCATGAATCGAACATCAAAGTTGGCTATAGGGCAACGGTGATTTTCATCATCCATAGCATATGCAACAATGTATACAGGATCTCCATAGTTAAATGAAAAATTCTTATCAGACCCTGTCATAGATGCAGGCATCCAACTGCCATTGAGATTTCCCATCGACAAATCAAAGAAGCGAGTACTCTCGCCACCAAAATTATCTAACTTTTTGCAATAGTTCTTGGTCTTATCGTATGCCCACCATTCTATCTTAGTTGCCTTACATAATTTTGTTTCATCGAAATCTGATTTTACGAGTTTATCATTTTCATCAGCATAATATACTCGATGCGTGAAACCATTGATGGTAGTACCCTCTGGAGTAGTAGCTGTCTTATATACACCATCTACCAATGGATGGAAATAATATTTTGTAGCATCAGACAAATCCAGTCGAAGTGTCAAAGTAGAACTTGCATCCTTCATGCCAACTGTCAAAAACTTACCATCCTCATAGGTTCTATAACCTGCTCTTTGAGAATTTTTCCCAATAGCCGTATTCATAATATTGTCTGCTAACTTCTTGGCAGAACGGATATGGAAAATGTATCTGATAGAGAGCGTAGGCTCGTGTACCAGATAAGTTTTTGTTGCATCCAAACCATCAATATAACGGCTTATATCACAGGCAATATCTTCACCATCCCATTCATCAGATGAAGCTCCTGTAGGTGCAGTATATGTAACACCAATTTTACTGCTTGTCGGAAGCGCAGGATAAAGATTATAAGCAAACAAGCCATAGTCCTCACTTCCTGATTTTATGTTATGCAGAAGAGTACCTGTATTTGCACGTAAATTAGCGCTAGCTCTATCTTTGTTAAAATCATACCATCTGAAATAGCCCTGTGGCTCAAGAGCGTCACTGCTACCTTTATAATCATCGAAAGGCAGCACTAACTCTACTTTCTCTTTATCATCTTTCACATAGACATAATACTCCCATTCAGCAGTCTGCTGCCTACCCTTTTCATCTAATGCAGCATTAGCATGGCCTTTATAATGATTGAAAGGCATGCTGTACTTATCCAAAAGTTGCACATTAACCTTTGCCTTCAAAGTAGGTTCTGTTGTGACGAAACCATACTGAGTGGTTGGCGTTTCATCAGAGATGACGCAAGAAATGTCAACATCATTAATATCCAGTCCTTCAGGAACTACGAAATTAGCATTCAATGCATTAGCAAAAGAGCTTGATGCATCATCAGAATACCAGGTCCAGTACATACCTTCCTGTTGCTTTAGGGCACCTTTAGAAGATACACCAGTAATGGCTGAGCCATCCTTCTTTTTAATAGCCCAACGAACATATAACTTGCCAAAATTCTGAGTTTCAGATAAACTTAACTGCTCCTTGATAAACTTCAAATTATCTTTAGAAGTAAGATCTACATTTAAATTAGTACCTAAAACAATGGAAGAAACATTACGGACAGCAGCACCTGTAGGCTCTGTAGAAGGAGTCAACTTAATTGCATCAAATGTGGTTTGACTTAAAATGGTATAGTTTACCCTACCTACTAATGTAGGTTCTTCCATAATCAGATTGCCCGAGATACTTGGCTGTTCATTACCAACATATACCACAACGTTATAATCATCAATCTTCTTATCACTTGGACAAGATATGGTAAAATTGAGATCAGAGAAAGAAACAAAATAATTTTCTTTCTTATCACGAAGACAATATATGCCTTTAGCATTTTTATAACATGCTAGCCCCCACTCATGACCACCTAATTGAGTATCAGAAATTTCAGAACCATTTTTTTTTAAAGTAAAACCCCTAAGATCTGTAACGGGATTTCCATCTTTATCAACAACAGATAGACGGAGATAGAAAGGATTCTTGCTTACCATTAAGCCATTAGAATCCGCATTTTTATCCCAAATTGCAAAGTCTGCAAGTGTTTCACCTAAATCAGTAATAGAAATGGAACCCCCTTGCAAATCTGCATCAGCAACAGTTACTAATTTCTCTGCACTGTTTGAACCAGAGTATGTCTTAAAAGTAGGAAGTTCATTCTTTGATACCAACTTAAAAGTGATTTTCTTTTCTGCAGTTTCATCACTAGGATTAGTATATAAATTTTCAGATGATGAAGTTAACAGAACTATCTGATAACCTGAAAGAGCACCACCAGAATAAGTTATTGTCAAGTTTTCCCAACCATACAAATCATGATCAAACTTATTCATTTTTAAATAAGGCGCAACTTGGCTTGGATTATAACCATTTCCACTAAAACTCCATTGGCTACTAAAATCATCTACCATTTTGCCAGATGAATCAAGTATATACCAAACAGAATATTCTCCTTTCTGAATATAGTTATTGAGACTATTAAATGTTATTGAATTACTCTCCACCAATTTTAAATTAGTCTGTTCCGTTAATCCCCATATAGTATTTGGCAGCAATGCAAGCATTGCTACCAAAATATATCTCATTACACTATTAAAAATCTTAGACTTAAACATAAGCTTCAATATTTTTTAATATTAGTATTATTGTTTTGTTCTGAAATAGTAACTCTGTCTCGTATATTTACGAGCAGCAAAGCTTCTCAAATCCTTGGTGAAAAGTATCTTATATATAAGCTCTTTTCCTGCGACACCAGGCACAGGAACGGTGACCTGATAGAGGGCACTCTGCTTGTCGGCATTGTCATCATTGAAGATACCTTCAAAATAGCCAGTGGTTGTATTCCATGATGGAAGGGTTTTAAACACCTTCTTGGCATTATCTTCGGCAGCAGCTTCATCATTCATACCATCTTCCTGGATTAACTCCCATTTTACATTGTTATAGTCGATGGTTCCAGACACATCGGTGTCATCACCCTTTACTACCTTTGGCTGGATGTGGAATTCCTCTTCCGGGTAATAACAGGTGTAGGAAAGAGTGGTTCCGTTATCTGTTATGGATGGATAGAGACCGATGGCTGTAAAGGACTGAACATCAAACTTCAACTTGTAATCATCTAATGAGATTGGGAGAATGTGATGGTCGTTACGAGCTATCGTTGTCCAATCCTTGAACAAGGCGTAACGCTTGACTCCTGCTGATGTATTCAGATTAATGATGAAATACTTGGAAGTATTGCCCGCTGCGCTTTCATTTACATAAAACGAAATCTCTTTATACGTAGTACCTGCTGGTATCGTCACTGCAGGAGACAACTTATAAGTATAATTCTCCGTTGTAGCCTGCCCTACCAGATTTGGAGTACATGGAACCTTATCTTTATCTGCACCAGATGATGCATCTGAATGCTTTGGCAACAACATGATGTTATCAGCATCTGCATTATCATTGCTATTCTTAGTAATATCGCTGATGGTAATATCATTGATTATCAAATCAGTAGAACTTGGATTCCTAAACTGAAGTGTAACCTTTGCCAGCATTCTTACTACCCAAAGCTTATTCTTATCAGTTGTTCCATCTTGTTTTACAGTAAGCGTCTGCTCATTACTCATAGGAATACCAGAAATAGAAGCATCGAAGCCATTGCCATTCATCTTATATTCCATGTTCTTAAAATCAACAGCAGAGCCGTTGCTCAACTTACCCAACTGCGTTTTATCAATATTGGCAAAAGAATAGACCTGATAGTAGCCTGGGGCTACATTCTCCAGAGTAACCTCGTCTTCCTTAGCATGCTGAGCATCAACCTGAGTTTTCTCTATAGTCTGCACCACATTACCATCTTGAGTAAGAACAACAAACCAGCTCTTCATATTCTCTGCATAGGAACCTGACTCCCAATCTGGAGTAAGAGCACGGCTATGATGTGCAGCCTGACCTATAGAGCCAGCCGCAGAAGTAGAGAGCTTGAGATGAATGGTATAACCATTTTTGCTTCCTCCATCAGAATTATCAGACATAGAACTGTCGTCTGGCGAGCAAGCCGTAAAGGTGGCAAGCATCGTCAGTACCAACAGCGCCATTATCGTTTTTATCTTATTCATATCTATTACTCATTATTATCCGTCTTATTACATGGAAGTCTCTGCATGGGTATACTTTGCCCATTTCTTGACAGCAATCTTGAGAATCATTCCCTTCTTCTCACCCACTACTCCTTCTATCTTGATACGATAGATGTTATTGCGGACTATGCCATAATACATAGGAGCGGTTTTAGGGCCAGCACCTGTTGGATCACTATGGCGAATGGTATAGGTATAGTATTTATCTGTACCAGATTTACCCGCTTTAGGCTGCTTTTTGGCTGTATCCCAATCAGAAAGCTCATAATACTTACCTTTAAACACTAATCCTGTAGCATACTCTTCAGAATTATTAAAAGTAGTATTCTCCATTACATAATCAAGAATGAAGAAAGAACTTGCTGTTCCTAAAACTTTTTTCCTGACTGGAAGGTATCCTTTAGCAGATGGCCAACTTGCATCATTTAACTTACGAACATTATATTCAAGACCACTTGGGGTAGAACCAGTTTTCTTACCAGAAGTCCATGGATCTATCACATAGTTTGTAGCAGTCTTGTCGGTTTCCGAAGTTGTTGTCTCATCACCCAAATAAGTCAGAGTTGTTCCCGTGTTATTTCCCACACGCTTAATGCAAAACTCACCGGAAGTAAGCTTGTTGTAAGGGAGAATAGACTCCAAAACAAAGCCACCCACTAAATTGTTTGAAACATCCTTCACATCAAAAGCATAAGTTCCGGTACCAGGATTTGTTGAAGAATCAACATACTTACCATCACCTGGATCAATATCAATACGGGCAGCCAGACGCTCTATATCAACATTTACTGTAAGCGGATTAGCCTCGGTTCCATCACCAGTAGCATTACCAGCAGAAGTCAACTCGGTAGTAGCATCCTTCTCTGAAGTCATGATAAAGTATTTCGAAGTAGAATCAAAAGCCGGAAGATGAGCATCTCTAAGTTCACTCAGTTTCTTGTTCAAGTAGGTTAGAGTGACGTCACCGGCATTCGCTACCACCAAAACATGATATGCCTTGGAAACGACGATTGGCAAACATTGCTTTTTCTCGAACGTATATACCTTATCATATCTGGTATCACCTGGCTTCTCTGTTGGTTTCTCAAAATAGAAAGCCTGCTCTATTTTTGCTCCGCCATCGCTTATGCCTGTAGTGCTAGAATAAAGAAATACACAGACATTATTCACCTTATATTCTTTTTCAAAAGCCGTTTCTCTACCATTACCTTCTTCACCTCCTTGAGGACCAGCTGCGCGAGACGTGGCTTTGGTATCACCAGCCACAGCTACCTGCACAGTAAAGTAAGCCTCTCCCTTGAAGGCATCGGGCTTGCCGTCATCATCATCGGTGCTGCCAGCGCAGGATGCGAAAGCACCGATGACAAGAACTGAAAGCAGAAGCAGATATATTGATTTCAACTTCTTCATAATCCTCTTAGTTGTTAAGTACTTCAAACTGTATTCTCTGACTCCAGCTCAGCGCATTCACGCTGATAGTAATGTAAGCGTATTTCAACTTACCATCTTGAAGGAAGAACTGTAACTTATAGTCATAAGCTCTATCCAAGAACTCTTGTGGAGTATACATATATTCCTCACTGGTGCGAACTCGGCTCAACAGGTCAGGTAAATCTACATCTACCACGGTCTTGCCTGTTTCCTTGTTGGCGATGATCAATTTCCCATCGTCCTTCGCCTTATCGTGATAAATCAGACGGGAGGTCATAAAGTCGGCATGAGCTATCTTGCCTACTCCTTCCAATTCATTACCATTAACATCACCAGCGGTAGAGCCTTCACGGTCTTCTGTATTCCAAACAGCATGTGGAGTATAGATTACCTGATTAGTCTCATCGAGTGAATTGTCACAGAGAATGCGGGAATTATGGTCCTGGATGATAAAACTATAATCGTTTACATCCATTGTGGTTGGGTCATTGAGTTCACGCAAGGTGACATTAATCTTCTTTGTATCACGTACCAGCGAAACGGTGGTATAGTTAGGACGGGTAGCGGAATACTCTACCAGCGCATCTGTCTTACCATGCCACAGGGTATCGAGTGGCAAGTTGTGGTTATCTATGATATAATAACCATTGCGCTGAACCTTATCAAGGTTTACCTCCAATTTATCCATCTTATCGCCCACAGCAGGTTCTGTACGAACGAACTTTGCACGCTGGGTATTCAACTGCTCGGTATAAGACTTCTGTCCTGCCAAAGCTATGAACTGATACTTGCCAGGTTGAAGATCGGTAATATGCATTTTATAGTCTATATTTTTCAAAGGCAGCGCAGATAAAGAGTTTGCCTCTTCGAATTTCTTCACAAAATTTCCATTTTCATCATAGACATAAAGGGTTACCGCCCCAACATGATCATTGAACATGTCAGCACGCTGCAAGTTATAGTCATACTTAAACTTGACATAAATCCCTGTAGGACAATCGTCGGTGTCGGTATGCCACATATCACAGGAGGCAACCATCAAGAGTGTAGCAATCGCCAGCACTCCTCTTTTCACCAAGCTAAAAATCTGCGCTTTCATATATTTCTTCGTTTTATATATATATTGAATCTAATTATTATCACATGAAGTGTCGGACAGAATCCGAGTATCGCCATCTCTTTGCATCTGGCGATGCGATGCCTTGCTGTTCAACAAGCTGTTTATCAGATTATTTCTGATGTAGTTGTTTGTTTATTATATATGCCCCCACCTGAAAAAGGTGGGTGGGGGCATGATTATTTTTACCGAAGGGTTGTACCCTGCTTACGAACAGCCCAAGAGAGAGCATTGATCTTGCAAGAGATATAGCGCTTCAAGTTATCATCAGGAGTATTGTCATTGTTTACATCAAGTTCACCAGGTGTTGAAGCACCAATTGCTGCTACGCCAGTAACCTCAAGTTTATACCAGTTGTTACGGAGAACGCCATAACGACCCAACCATTTCTGCTCTTTATCTGAACCAGGATAAGATTCTGTTGTCTTGGTTGAAGGATTCCAAGGAGTCAACTCATCACCAAAGTGCTTAATCAAAATGGTATAGTATGCATAACCATCCTTGAACTCATTAACCTTAATAGCTTTGAGAGCCTTGAATGCAGCTAAGTCAGCATCAGATACATCCTTAGGAGTTGCACCATCAGTCAAGGTAATCTTTTTAATTTCCACTACACCTGCCTTATCATCAAACTGAACATCACTCACACTGATTGTTCCAGTTGTAGTTGGATAATAGGTAGGTATAGAAGCCCCCATTTCTGCCATGAATCTCTGACCAATCTCCTTCTTAACTTCAGCAATTGGATACACAACTCCCTTATTGTCATCAATAGTAAAGAAAGTACCATCACTATAACCATCAGGGGTAATCTTCATCTTTACAATTGCACAGGTTGTCTCCTTAACATTCTGGTGAGCTACATCAAAGGTATTCTCATAGCAATAAGTACTTTCGTCCCCTAACAAATTTGGTTCATTAGTTCCATCTGAGAAAGAAGCCTCAGAATCATAGTTGGCATCCTTGCCCCAATAGGTTCTAAAGCCTTTACCTGTTTCTATATCTTTAGTACCTGCAAAACGGAAAGAATTATTGTCATAGTCTACATGGGATGCAGTTGTAAAATCAGTACCATCAGACAAATAACCATTCCAAGTATTATCATACTGGCGAGTCAAATAAGAAGAGGTATTTACATTAGCCAATCTCCAACCCTCCAAAGAATAATGGAAAGTCTTAGCTGTAGCTGTTCCAACACTTACTGTATTTGGAGAAGTACCTGTAGCATTAGCCAAAGTAACCTTAGCAGCCAAACGCTCAACATAGATATCTGCAGCAGAATGTGTTGTTGCCTCAGACTCTGTAGCATAAATATTATCAGTAACGTTTGTTAAGGTAGTAGCATTTACTGAACTGAAATCTGCAGAACCAGGCATACTTACAATAACAGCATTAGACATCATCAAATTACCTTTCGTCAAAGTTGGATTCATTACCTCCTTTGATAAAGTCTCAAAAGTACCAGTAAAGTCTGTTGTACTAGCACCAACTTGCAATCCATTTGCAGCAGTTACTCTTAATGCATTATTATGATTTAATACAACAAAAGCATATATTTTGTCACTAGATCCAGCAGCAATCGCATTAATCTGCTGAACCTTTGTTAGTTTAGTTGAAATTTGCTCTGTTTGAGCCTCGGTCTTCCAACCTCTCAGTGTATAAGCTGCTTTAAAATTTGCTGTTGCTTCGTCTGCACCAGCAAAAAGAATAAGAGTAGCATCGTTAACTTTGTACTCATCAGCTACGCCATGTTCAAATTTATCATTAGCTGCACGAGAGGTAGACTGAGGTTGAGTTGGCAAATTCAAGGTTACATTAATATATCCCTTACCATCAGCACTAAATTTTTCTGATGTACCAGCGATATCATCGCTAGAAGAACAAGAACCGAGCATCAGACCTGCCAATACTGCGGAAAACAATAACGATTTTTTCATACTTGATATAATTTGATAATTTATTATTAATTCTATATTTACACAATCAATATTTTGCTTTTTCTAAATTTAGTATATAGCACTTGCTTTTTAGAGATTTTCGAGATTCTCCTGAGCAGCCTTGACACCTGCCTTGGCTGCCAAGCCGAAGTAATGGCGAGCCTGCTGGTCATTTCCCTTCAATGCCTCGTATACACCACGGGCATTCTGAGCCGCAGGACTGTTGCCAGCCTTGTCAAGATAAGCCTTGGCACCATCGGCATCACCGGCATTCAAACGGGTATTGGCAGCATTGAGATTGGCAGTTTCGTTCTCTGGGAACATGCGGACGGCTATCTCCATCACGTCGTTAAACTCCTTGCTACCAGGCTCATAGGTCTGAGCCACCAGGAACATCTCTTCCTGACTGAGCTGCTGTGGCTTGGTCTTGATAATCTCCTTTGCCTCAGCCACATCGAATGGCTTTACCTTATAGGTGATGCGGTAGTCGGAATGGCGGAGGGCAGGATACCAGGTATCAAGCATGAAGCGATACTCTGATGGATACAGCTTCTTGATTTTCTGCTCACGGGCATCCGGATCCATCTTCTCATCATTGGCGATTGCCAGAATCTGAGCCTTATGCTCCAGGTTACTATCCTTGAGATAGTTGCGGAGACCATCCCAATCCTCTGCCGTAGAAGAAACGGTGAAGAGCTGGGTTGGCAGGGCTACCATACGGCGAACATAATCGGTAAGGGTCTTGGCACGGTTCTTTGCCAGATAGTCATTATGACTGTAAGGACTCTCAGGAGAAGCATAACCATGAATGTTGATTCCGCTCACCTCCAGGTTCTTATCATCTTTCAGGGCATTGATGGTTCTTACGATGCTGTCCAACTGAGCCGGATTGCGACGGTAGTCGGCATGAAGCTCTATCTTGTTGACAGGGAAGTCGATATAAGCACGCTTATCGAGATGACGAACCTTGATTGCCTCTACGGCAGGACGTACGAAGACAGCCAGCGGCTGACGGCGATGACGGAGATGGAAATCATTTCCCTCCTCCAGGTTGCCACATCCACAAAGATCTTCATGCATATTGAGATCGTAGTTCTTCATGACTCCCGCCACAGGAATGGAAGCGGTATACTTAAGGGTCTGTGCCTGCTTGTTGTTACGGCGAACCACCATCGCCTTTGGCGAAAGGTTCAGATGTTTGTTCCCTACCCCACGTTCATACATAATCTGCTGGCGTTTTCCGTTGATGACAATCTCAGGCAACTTATATTCCAACTTCTGACTCTTGAAGATAGGAGTATATACCAGCTGGGTATTGGTAGGAAGGTTAAGCGAATCGAGGTTGAGATCCATCGATACCGTCAAAGCGTTATTTTGCTGCGCCACCTGCACATTGCTAACCTGAATCTTGTTGGCAGCCAGCTTTACTTCATGACAGTTCTGTGCCATAACAGTTGCAGGAGCCATCAATAAGGCAGCATATAATAAATAGGTGGTATTTCTTGAAAGTTTCATGATCATTAATGTTAAAAGGGGTTATAACATGTAAATGAGGGAGAGGGCAGCCTTGGTAGGTCCCACATAGTTATCGTGAGAGGATTTTTGCTTCTCCCCACAGTTGCCACACTTGAACTTGTCGTACTGGATGTAGTCGTAGCCAATGCCAATGGATGTTTCCAGGTTCCAGTGCTTGGAAAGTGGCCACTGATAACCAGCGGTGACACCACCACCTACGTACCATCCCTCATAGCGATGGTCGCGCAAGTCCTTAAACATACCGAAAGGTAGCTTGACGCCTCCGGCATTAAACTGTCCACCCATAGCATGAGCACCGAGGAACCAGCCATTGAAGTTCTGGCAGAACCAATAGCGGTATTCCGGCATCACAAGCCAGTGGCGGAGACTGGACTGGTCACCTCCCGACTGCTTCCAAGGATTGAAGCCTACGAATACCTGAGCGGTATGCTTCTTCCCCACGGAAGTTTCAAGTCCGATATTGGGTGTTGTTGTTGCCCAATACAGCAAATTGCTCTTTACCCCAATGTTCTGCGAAAAGCCGTTCATCGAGATCAACATCAGTAGCATGGTAGCTAAAGACATTTTCATTACCATCGTTTTGCACATAATTAATAATGGTTTTACTATGTAATTTCGGTTTATATATTTTTGTTTAGTATATCTAGTTCTATTTTGAGTATACAAGTGGTTGTAACTCTACTTCATCTGGGTATACTTTTACTTATCACTTACTTGGTATACTTTTGCTTATTTTTAAGTATAGCATATCATTTTTGACGCTGCAAATATATGAAGAATTTGTGAAAATAGGGGGGGGGTAATTTAGTTAATTTATGTGAAGAACAACATTTTATACTAAAAAATCCACTATTTGGCAACATTTTGTCCCCTTAGAAGGCGATAATTTTAATATTTATTGCTCTTTTAGGGCGTAAAGCAACTTATATTAACGAAAAGCCCTAGTATCGCATTTGGCGACACTAGGGACTCTATGGAGTTTGAATAAAATAGCAGAGATTAGAAGGTGTACTTCAAACCTACCTGACCACGCCAGCGACTGTAGTAATCGCTATAGCTCTTGTAGGCATAAGCACCGGTGAACTGGTAGACACCATTGCCCTGATAGTTGACTGGTGAATAGTAGGTACCGAAGCCGTCACCATAGGTATGACCCCAATCCTTGTTCAGGAGGTTGCCCACATTGAGGATATCGAAGGTCAGCTCGATGGAATTGATCTGACCAGCCACCTTGAAGCTGAACTTCTGACCGAAGTGAACATCGAAGTGATGCTCGAAAGCCAGATTGTCAGCATAACGCTCGTAGTATTCTCCACGATGCTTGCTGAGATAAGAATCTTCTGCAATCCACTTCTTCAACATCTCGCGCTGCATTTCCTCGGTAAGCTTGTCGCCATGATTGTCGCCAAACATACGGTTGGTGAAGGTATTCTTGTTGTACTTGGTCTCCTCGAAACGCATCTTGTCAATCTGTGCATCGGTTGGGATGTAGAACAGGTCATTACCCTTAGATCCGTCTTCGTTTACGTCTCCATAATAATAATAGGTATAAGGAGAACCACTCTTACCCTGGTAGATGACACCGAGAGTGGTCTGCCACTGCTTCTGATGACCGTACTTGATGTGGTAGTAAGCAGAAGCCTGGATGCGATGAGGCACATTGTAGGCAGAGTTACCCACCTCCAGATCGTTGCAGTCACGATAGGTATACTGGTAGGTCCAGTTACTCTTTGCTACAGAAGAACCACCGTTGGCAGCACTGCGTGAACGGGTCCAGGTATAGCTTGCCATCAAGTCGAGACCGAAGTTGAAATGCTTCTCAGCCTTGAGCGAGAGGTTTACGGTATAACCCTTGGATGTATTTCCGAGGGCATAGACACCGGCGATAGGAGTACCCTTCACCACACTCTGATAGAGCGGACGGTTGTCCCACTCATATCCGTACTTCTGGGAGAAGGTCTGACCACTCTGCTCCTGAGCGAGATTCTTATAGAGGATATCGTTCAAAGTCTTGGAATAGATAGCCTCAGCAGTCCAGTCGATACCGAGAGCCTCAAAGTCGAAACCGAGGTTGAGACGGAGATTCTGGGCAAACTTGAAGTTCTTGTCGCATACCGCCACATCCTGGTTACCGGCACTTGCCTTCATCTTGTCGGCATTGGCATTCTGCTTGTTAGGATCGAGGATGAGCTCCAAACCCTTGACGGTAGAGTTGTTGCTATCGTAAGAAGAGAGCTGCAGACCTGTACCCGAGTAGTTGTTGCTTACCCAAACGAATGGGATTCTACCGGTAAAGACACCCGCTCCACCACGGAGGATATACTTGCGGTCGTTGTTGATGTCCCAGCGGAAACCTACACGAGGCGAGAGCATTGGCGAGAAGCTGAGCTTATCGTTGGTCTTCAATCCCCACCCCATCTTCTCTGACAAGGCGTTGAACTCCGGATTCTCCACTGGAGTATCGAAGAATACTGGAATATCCAGACGCAGACCGTAGGTCAAGGTGAAGTTGTTGCTTGCATTCCACTTATCCTGTGCATAGAAACCGAACTGACCAGATGAGAACTCTGAAGCCCAGTTAGGGTCGCCGGTAACATCAGTGTTAGCCTGACCATAACGGTACTGGTTCATGTAAGCCTTGTTAGGATCCAGCTTATCTGCCATATAGTCATCGTAATAAGCCTTGAAGTTATCAAATCCCTTGAAGGTATAGGAGCCGAACTTATCCGAGATGAACATATTCTTGAAATGGTAGAACTCGTTGTGGGTACCGAAGATGAAGGTATGGTTGCCACGGAGCCAAGTCAGGTTGTCCTCAATAGTCCAGATGTCCTGGTTCAGGTAGTTAGCCTGGGAGTTTCGCTCAGTACCGATGTTGACAGTACCGCTACCAACGCCCGTAATGGAAATCATCGGTAGATGCGCCTTGATGTCACGGCTATCGCGCACTCTTACGAAGCTGACACGTGCCTCATTGCTCACACTTGGAGAGAATCGGCTCTGAAGCTCAGCGATGAAGGAGTTGGTATTGCTCTTGAACGGATAGCTGTAGCCGTAGGAGTTCAAGCTGCTGGCACTACCGCCGCCACTCAACTGCTCAGCCTTGACCAGGCTCCAGCGGATGGCGAACTTATTGAACTCGTTGATGTTCCAGTCGAGTTTCAATCCTGCCTTATCGCTCTTGGTGTAGATATCCTGGTTACTGTAGTAATCGTTGAAGTTGACTCCCTGCTTCTCAGCTATCTTCTGGAGCATACTCAGAATATCCTTAGCCTGCTCGGTATTTACCTTGGAATTGCCGGAGTCTACACCATAGAGATTAGGATACTCCTTGTTGGTGCGCTCATAGTTGGCGAAGAAGAAGAGCTTGTTCTTGATGATAGGTCCTCCGAGGGTGACACCCATGTTATACTGAGTCTGCTTCTGATACTTTGGCGCATAACCCGTACCATCGAGATAAGGATACTTGGTACCGATGAGATCCTGGTTGTAGCCATAGTAGTAAGCCGAACCGTGGAACTGGTTGGTACCGCTCTTGGTGATGGCGTTGATGGCACCTCCGGTGAATCCGCTCTGGCGCACATCGAAAGGAGCCACGGAAACCTGAATCTGCTCAATAGTCTCCATAGATACCGGCTGAGCACCTGCCTGACCGCCGTTGTTACCGCTGGATGCCAGACCGAAGACGTCATTGTTTGCCGCACCGTCAATCATGAAGTTGTTGTAACGGTTGTTGACACCGGCGAACGACATGTTTCCAGAATTGGTAACGGTGAGCTGTGGGTTCAATCGAGCCACGTCAGCGATACCGTGGGTGATGCTAGGCATGTTGTTGATCTGCTCTGCCGTCATACTGGTAGCAGCACCTGTACGGGAAGCAGCGAGTCCCGCCTTACCGGAAACCACCACTTCCTGGAGCTGGTGGGCATCCTCCTGGAGCGAGCATGAGATATTCTCCGTTTCACCGAGGCTCAGGTTGAGATTCTTGATTACCTTGTCCTTGTAGCCGATATAGGAGATGTCTACCTTGTAAGGACCGCCTGGTCGCATACCCTGGATGGTATATCGTCCATCGATATTAGTAACGGCACGATATACGGTACCGGAAGGTTGGTGAGTAGCAGTAACAGTAGCTCCGATGACATTTTCGCCATCAGAAGTAATCTTACCGCTGATTCCAGAGGTAGTAATCTGTGCCATGGCAGCGTTCACCGTCAGGATGAACAAAGCCAGAAGTAAATGCAATCTTTTCAGCATATTTCTTTAGATTATTTCGTTAATAATTTAGGTTTTACCCCGCCAATAGGCAAGTTTTTCACCCATTTTATACAATATGGTGCAAATATAGCTAAAATATTTGAAATAACAAGAAATTAGCGTGAGAAAAACGTGTTACAAATAAAAAATATCAGTAAGTATGGAGAAAAGGGACAAAAAGAAAGCGCCCTGAAAGCAAAAGCATTCTATATACAATGCTTTCCCTTTCAGGGCGCTTATTTATAATTCGTATTCTAAATCTCTATTAGTTGAAGATGTAACGGATAGAGAACTGGATAGAATAGGTAGAGTTGAAGCT
>ERZ1026866.993-NODE-993-length-15631-cov-18.367296_pt1 | contig 15631 bp, 9 predicted proteins | sample MGYA00380163_ERZ1026866 | MGnify/ENA primary metagenome ERZ1026866 (study PRJEB33269, sample SAMEA4719799) | human gut metagenome | biome: human-associated habitat; feature: organic feature; material: feces | place: Cameroon | collected 2013-10 ...
CAAAGGTACGAATAAACGAGAATGCTACAATGGTATAAACGCGGAGCCGCTTACATGAAGTATGAACGTAGCATGTCACCTTATAGCGTTAAAACATAGTTAAAAAGCGTATCTAACATATTGAATATGAGCTTTTTATATTTTTGCGCACGCTGTAAATACATAGTTCTAGAGCGTATGCCTTCATCATCATGCCAGAAATATGAAGTTTGTTGGCGAAAGTTCATGGCAAAGTTCATGGCAAAGCTGGGTGGCACGGGGTGCCATCTACTCATGCCATGGGGTGCTGAGTAGTTACTATTAAAGCGATTCGGCTTAAATAGTCTTAAATTTACAACGTCGTATTTTTATTTTCTGCCATTTCTTGTCTTTTCTCAATAAATTTTCGTATTTTTGCAGTCGGATTGTATAGCCAAACCGCAGTTGTCGTTGTAAGACGAGTTCTTTCATGATAACCGAGTCGGGCAGCCTACGCCGTGCTGAGTGTAGTAAAGTCAACCATGACATATCTATACGAAAGCGGGCATTGGGTGGGAAGGCAATCCAGACATTTTGGAAGGCGTTTATCGACGCTGTGTTTAAAATTCTATGTAAATTTAGCAAGTTCACCGTAATTTTGGTCTTGAACGTAGCCAATGGTAGATGTCCCGGGTGTGATTATGTCAATCTCGTGGAGACCTGTAAGTATGGATAGTACCCTTTTGGGTGTAGTCTAATGTATTATATGGTCTTTTTGCGGTAATGATTTTCATATCGGCGTGGGCTCTGACGTTGTCTGCTCAACCCAAATAGGCAATTGCTAGAGCCTCAGAGAGTTGAATAGACAACAGGACGATTCCACGTCTTTTTTTGTCGCTCTTTAACGGATTTCTGTCTAGAAAAAAGTTAGCACCGATATGAAAATCGATGAATGGACATCAGAAGATGTACACACCTCAGGAGGTGGGGAATTCCCTCCTTGCGCTGGACTTACCTTCAACGTCCTCCCCGAAGCTCAAAGCACTGTTTCTGCTGAGAGTTCACAAATAGGGGTGTCCACTAGAAATGCACATATAGCAAGTAAGCCTAAAGTACAAAAAGAGGAAGAAATACTTCATTGGTATGCCTTACGTACTACTTATGGTAGAGAGAGAAAGGCATACGACTATATGACAGCCAAAGGCATCACGGCTTTCTATCCTACCATCAAAACGGTAAAACTAATAAAAGGTAAGCGCAAAGTTGTTACCGAGTCACGTTTACCCAATATATTCTTCGCCTACGGTACAGAAGAACAACTCAAAACTTTTGTTTACGACAACGTAAACCTCCCTTTCCTTCGTTTTTATTATCGTCACGTCCACGTTGGTCGCAGAATTGACAAAAGACCTTTGATAGTTCCTAATTACCAAATGGAAAGTCTAAAAATTATCTGTGCTGCCAATACGGATAATACCATCGTATCATTAGAAAAAGTACAGAAGTTCGAGAAAGGTCAGTTAGTAAAGATTGTTGATGGCGCGTTTAAGGGAGTGGTTGGAAAAGTTGCAAGGTGGCAAGGGCAACAGAGAGTTGGGATTGTTGTAGATGACTTGGTAACTGTTGTGACGGCATATGTGCCAAGTGCGTTTTTAGAAAAAATTATATAATTGGGGCAACATTGGTTACTTTTATATGATTAACAATGCAAATTAAATATCAATCAAAAATAATAAAATGAAAAAGTTACACTTACTCGTAGGAGTTTTCATTTTTATCGGGTGTCTTCAAGTCCATGCTGAGAAAAGCAGGGTCGCTATGGAAAAATGGCAAACAGGTAATGTGGTTGGTAGTACAATGGTATGCCGTTCTCCTATGAAAAATTCTATTGATGTATATTATGATGACGAACTACGTCAAATAGAGATTTCCAGTGACGTGGGAGTTGAAGTTCAATTATTCCTATATGATATAAATGGAAATACGTTGGACTATTCGCATTGCATAAATACAGTGTTGGATATACCATACCGATATAGTGGTATAATCATTCTACGCATTTAAAGTGAGTAATGGATTGCCACTGGTAAAATTACTATTTGATATTTTCCCAAGTAAACAAACATAGCAACACTCTTCGAGTGTAGTTAATATTTAATAACAGTAACAAAAATATGAAAAAAAGCATTATGCACAGAAATCCTATTGGACACTGGGAGCGTGTTGCAACGACGACTTTACGCTGGAAGGTAATCTTGATACTTTTCATCAGTACATTTGCTTTTGCCAAAAATGCCCATGCATATGATGATTTACGGAATAGTTTTCTTTCTTTTTTGTATTTTTGCCTCATTTTAACAATATGTAACCACAGTGTATGAGTATGATGAAGACAGTTTTGAATACAGCTATATTTTCAGTATTATTCCTTTCTGGAGGAAATTTGTCAGCGCAGGTTTCACCTATCCGGTTAGGTGTCCGTTTAGGTTGTGGAATGTCTGTCAACACAGGAATGGATAAAATCCTTGTTCCTGAAGACTATTATTCCAATTACAATTTCAAAGACAAGTGGCAGTTTACTCCAACAGTTAGTGTATTTGCCCAGTATCATGTTGATGGTTCCATCATTGGTGTTGAAGGTGGATTTAGCTATTGGCAGAAGGCATCACAGCTTGTCTATAATGATGATAAGGAGTTAAACTATAAGGTAACACCTCGTTATAATTACATTGGTGTATCTGCTCTGCTGAAGATTTATCCTTGGCGCAAAGGCTTTAATATCTCAATTGGAGGGCGTGCGGGAGCCAATCTTAATGACAAGGGCATATCTTACGAGAGTAATCAAGAAGACAATAAGTTTGCAAACTATCATTTTGCTACTGTAGCTGAGACGGAACGTTTGATGAAGGAGAAACTGACGGGGCAGCCAGATATTGCCGTTGGTGGTGGCTTTGGTTATGAAATTGGCAACCACTGGGCTTTAGATTTACGTTACTATCACGGATTGAACTCTACCATCAAGACAGAGCGTAATGACTATAACTGGGCAGAACATTCAACCCATGGACAGAACATAGAGCTTAGTATCAGCTATCTTTTTAAACTTTAACCCTTATGAGTTTATCTATGAAGGACAAGAGCAACAGAAAAAAACGTTATATTCTGGCAGGAATTTTTCTTGGCATAGCTGCTCTTTTGGGGATAGAACGCTGTGTTAATGACGAGCCAGAGTCTGAGCAGAGTATAGAACAAAAGACAGCAGACAAGGCTCCATCACAGTCTGCTACACCACCAGTCTCTTTTTCTTTAGACAAGACAAATGTGCAGAAGGATTCGGGACGTTCAGATTGTGTATATAATAAGCTGGGGAATTCATCTGTAAACGATAAAACAGCCAGTATGAAACACGAGAAGAAAGAACCAGACAATGAACCTACTAATCAGAAAACAGGTGAATATGTTCTTGACAGCTCTATGAATAGTCAGCCCTCTATCGTACAGGAGAATCCGAAAGAAACTCCATATATGAGGACTTACTCTTTTCCTCACCATCATCTTTTTCGGATTGGACTTAGGGCAGGAGTTGGTTATTCCAGCATTTCAGGATTAAGCAGTATTATTGAGAACTATGATATACGTCCTACTTTCACAATGAGTGAACGTGGTGGTATCAGTCCTCGTATTGGTGTCTTTGGAACATGGCAATATCGCAGGTTAGGTGCAGAGTTGAGCATTGATTATACTCGTCTCTCCAGCAAGCTGACGGAGTACAAGAAACCTGAAAATATAACCGAGACTACACGGTTTCATTATAATTTCATTACTCCACAAATCTTGCTTCGTTTCTATGCTTTCCCAAAGTTCTATATGGGAGCAGGAATCAGTGCTGCTATTCCGTTTGGCAGCCGTAATATCGATTTTACCAATGACCGCATTGGAGAGGTATATCGACAGCAGGCAGAACGTACTCAGGATCATCTGAGAGAATCTGTTAAGGCACGAGTAGCATTCATTCCTACCATTAAGATTGGCTATGTTGATGTAAAGAATGGTCTGGAGGCTGGACTGGAATACGGTTTTGGATTTAATGATATCCTCCGCACCAGTGCCAATGACTATGGGTATCAGGAACGTATGAACAATCTGCAGACTGTCAGCCTTACTATTGGCTACAGTCTTCCACTTGGCAAAGTTAAATAAGCAACATCCTCGAATCATATTAAAACAGTCTCTATATGAAACATAAATACCTCACAGTAATTTTCTTCTTTATATCCACTCTTTCTGCTACAGCTCAGACCCCTGGTGGTGTAGATAAGCCAATGGTCTGGTCACACGATTCTGCCTCTTTCCGTGTCTCTGCTGGTGCTGGACTTACCTATATAGGCGTAAGTAAGGTATATGGTGAAAAAGAACAGGCAATATGGTCTCTTGGAAGCGGAAAAGCTATTACTTGTATGCAGACAACAGAGCGTGCTGCTAACCTTGGCAATGGTACTTTCATGAATTATGCCAAGGACTCGCTGCCTGAAATGCGACTTTACAGCTATACGACCTCTTCCAATATGGGCAACGGTCAGACTCTGCATATCGGTCGGAATGGGAACACCCAACTGCCTGTGAAGAACCTTGATGGTAGAACTGTTGAGTATACCGTCTTCGATCGCCGCCTTTCCGATGCAGAACGTTGCCGTGTGGAAAGCTATCTTGCCTTGAAATATGACGTGAGCCTTCGCAGCAGTTACCTTAATTCAAGAAGCGAGGTCATTTGGAATGGTTATACCAACAAGGCCTATAGTCACCGTATAGCTGGTATTATCTCAGACAAGGCTTCTGCCCTGCATAAGACAAGAGCCAAGAGCTGTGAGGAAGACGGTTTTCTTACAATCAGTATGAGCAAGCCTCTTGAAGATGGCGAGAGTCTTCTTTGGGGTGACAACAATGGCAAGCTTTCTTTCCGCCAGAGTAAGGCTTACGGCAAGTGGCTCGGTAGAAGATGGATGGATACAGCAACACGGATTGACAAGCCCAATGTTGATGTTGTAGCTGATAGCAAGCAGCTATGCCAGATACAGCCTCTTGCAGAAGGTGAGAGCTACTATCTTGCCGTTGATCCTACAGGAACGGGTAGCTTTCCTGTCAAAACTCTAAGTTATCATAAGGCAAATACGACAGTTGGTGACAGTATTGTCTTTAAGAATATACCGTTAGGAAGGCATGATGTCTTCACGCTACGAGCTGCCAAAGATATGTTTACAACGATAGAAGTAGCGCAGCCAAAGGAGGAGAGCGGCAGCACAGGAACACTTTCTGTTAGAGTAACAAGAGGTATTGCCCCTTACAAGATGACTCTACAGAGAGAACACATGTCTGTTTTCAATCGTACTACAAGCGACAGCATACAGTCTGCCGATGGACTCATAGAGGGGAAATACCTTCTTACGACGACAGATCATGTGGGCAACAAGGCTGAGAATGAGTTTCAGATTTCGAAGACAGGTATCACAGAGATTCCTTTCATGAATCCTTCCGATGGAAATAGTGACTTCTTTGCGAATGTAAGTGTAAGTCCTAATCCAACGGCGAATGGATATGTCGGTGTCCAGGTGGAACTGAGCGAAGCTGCTCCATTGGATATGGCACTCTATACGGCGGGTGGAGCTCTTGTCAGTCGTCAGGCGAATATGCCAGATACATATTTCTCCACTAAAGTCTATCTTCCACAGACAGGTGTTTACTTATTGACACTGCAAAGTGGTAGCAAAGAAAAGACATTTAAACTGGTGAGAAAGTAATTCTCTTTTTATCCTTTATAAATTTTCCAACGCAAGTATATATACTGAGGACCTTTAGGTCTGAAACAAAATAGCAAGAATAATGAAGTATTCTACACATTCATTCCTCCTTCCGTTCCTGTTGCTTGCAGGAATCATACTAAACTCCTGTAATGGTGGAAGTAATCGTTCTGCTAAAGAAACTGTAATCAGTGATTCTACATGTACTAATACAGTCTCTTCTGTACAAAAAGATAGCATTTCCCGAAAGGCTACTTCCTTACGAAAACAAGTTAAGGACAGTGTACAGAACTTACCTGTGAAGAGAATCTCCGAAGAAATCGCAAGAAATCAAAAGGGGAATCGTGTAGATACTCACAAGGCGAACAGGAAGTCTGCAAGACTTTTTGCAGACTTAGGCAAACGTACCGTCAGCAAGTTCTTTACCAACTCCGACAGCGATACGCTCAATGTTGGGCGTGCCCAGCTTGCCGTACCATGTGAGGCTATGGAAAAGGGTAAAGTTCTTAGTATTACACCACTTAGAAAAGGTGAACTACCAACCTTGCCTACGGGTATGGTGAACGTTACAGGTAGTTGTGATACATTGATGGCAAGAACAGATACTGTGTCAGGGTATCGCTTCTTGCCTCATGGTAATCACTTCGTCCATCATCTGGCAAGTATTTCTGTCCCCTACGACAGCACGTTAATACCGAAAGGCTATACTGTAGATGATATCCACACCTATTACTATGATGAACTGCACCAACGTTGGACAATGCTCCAGTCGAAAGGTATTGATACTAAACGTGAGGTGGCAATGGCAGAGACTTCACACTTTACGGATGTCATCAACGGTATCATCAAGGTTCCTGAGAGTCCCGAAACACAGAACTATGTCCCTACAGGTATCAGTGAGCTGAAGGCTGCTGACCCAGCAGCGGGTATTCAGCAGATTGAAGCCCCATCAGCTAATCAGAATGGTACGGCGTCACTGTCCTATCCTTTCGAAGTTCCTGCAGGGCGTAATGATATTGGTGTAAGTGCCGGCTTACAGTATAGCAGCGAGGGCGGTAGTAGCTTTGTTGGCTATGGATGGAGTCTTCCTGTACAGAGTATTGACATAGAGACCCGATGGGGTGTACCACGTTTCGATGACAAGTCAGAAAGTGAGAGCTATCTTCTCATGGGACAGCAGCTCAGTGACCGACTCTATCGTAGGACTGACTCTTTGGCAAGACAGGCAGACAAGCAGTTCTATCCAATGACTGAAGGTGGTTTCAGTAGGATTATCCGAAAGGGTAACAGCCCGAAGAACTATTACTGGGAAGTGACTGGCAAGGATGGTACAGTCTACAGTTATGGTGGTCATGGTGGTCATGTCAGTGATGCAACTTCTCTTACCGACACCAAGGGTAACCGTATCAAATGGGCACTTGACCGTGTTACCGATGTTCACGGAAACTTTGCTGCTTTCCATTACATGAAGTCTGGCAATAACCTTTATCCTGAACGCTATACATGGACAGGATTCGGGGAGACGGAAGGACTGTATAGCATTGAATTCAATATTGACTCTATAGCCACAGACCGAAAAGATGTAACGAGTAGCGGAAGACTTGGCATTATGCAAAGGGACAAAGGGCTACTCCGTAAGGTCACAGTGAAGAATAATGGTCAGCAACTCCGCAGCTATAGCTTAAACTATGAAGAAGGACCGTTTGGCAAAATGCTGCTAAAGAGCATTGATCAGAACGATAGTAGGGATGGTAAGGTTGCTACACAATCCTTTGACTATTACAATGACCTCAAAAATGGGCTTTTCTCTTCTAAGGAAGAGATATGGAAGGCCGAAGGAGAAGATTACGAAGCATTCCTCAGTCATTCGGTTCGTGGGTGTGATGACAATCTTAGTATTCTTGGTGGTGGAGCTTCAAAAAGCCGTACTACAGGTGGGGGAACAATGATAGGTGTAGGTTTCACTGGTGGAACAGTAAACGTCGGTCCATCTTTCTCTAATAGCAAAAGTTCAAATACAGGTAAAGTTGCTTTCGTAGATATTGATGGTGATGGACTGCCTGATAAGCTTTTCAAACGAGGTAACGAACTTTTCTATCGTAAAAACATGAGTGCAGATGGAAAGGATTTACTCTTTGGTAAAGAGTTACCGATACAAGGAGTAAACTCTTTCTCTGAAGGTAATAGTATCAGTCGTTCTCTTAATGCAGATGCTGCTGTTGAAGTTGGTATTACAAAAAAACTTGGTGCTTCTGTTGGAATTTCTTATACACATTCAAAAGATCAGGACAAGACTACCACCTATCTTTATGATTTCAACAGTGATGGACTTACAGACATAGCAGTCAATGGTCAGGTCTACTTCAATCATATTGTAGACGGTAAACCTGTATTTAGTCCTGCAAGTAATGTGACTGCCAATCCTATTATTGGTGAAGGATCACCTATTGATAAGCATTTTATTCCAGACTATAAGGTTATCCGTGACTCTTTGGAAAAGGAATATCCACTGAATGATGCCGTCCGGATGTGGTGCGCACCTTTTGCTGGCAAGGTCAACATACAAAGTACTATAAAAAAACTTAGCAATCAAGGTGATGGCATCATCTACAGCATTCAACATGAGAACAATGGTTTCATGGTCCGCGACTCTTTATTACAAGCTGGTAGCAAAACCAACAATCTTAATTGTGATGTAAAAGTAGGAGACAGAATTTTCTTCCGTCTTCAGTCTCGATATGATGGTGAGGACGACAGAGTTCTTTGGAATCCCATAATTACTTATATATCTTTGCCTGTTGGCAAGGATAGGTATCTGTCAGAAGACTTAAAAACATATAATAGCAAGGCTGATTATATAGAAGGTGAAAACAATGTTGCTATATTTAATCGTACTGGTAAGGTTACGCTTCACGCTCCTTATATGAAGGGGAAGACTTCTGATGATGTTACACTTATCGTCACACGCTTGGATCAACATGGTGAAACGATTGTAAAACGGCTTAAACTTCCAGCTGATAGTGTAGTCAATGGCTCCTACGATTATACTGATGACATAAATGAGAAAGATTCTATTTCATTCTTCTTTGAAATCACAACCACATCCCCAGTTGATTGGACAAAAGTACAATGGGCGGGTAGCTATAATTATGAAGATGACCAAGAAAGTGTACGTTTTGTTGCATCTCGTAGGATGTTCAACAAGCCTGTTAGTATAGCAGGGAGCAAAGTGTTGAAACAGGGTGTTACCGTATTGAATAGACAATACCGTCCTAAACTTTTTATTGTTCCAACACTATCCGTTGTGCGTGAAGATAAAAAGAATGACACAGATACTGCTACAGTTTACCTCACTTTACATGATCAAAACGGACTTCCCGTATTGCACCACACCTGTCGTCTGAATACTTCCAATACGCTCAAGGTAGATACTATCATAGTTACAGACACAACACTTATCAAACGATTAAATACAGGTAAGGTGACTGCTACTTTTGCAGTAAGTAACGAATTATCTAAATCTACTCATGCCAAAGTTAGTCTTTTACGCGATAGTCTTTCTTACCAAAGTGCCACATCTACAGTTGTTACTGCTGAACAGCGTGTTCTTGTGGATACGTTAGAGGCTTGTGTTTTCTCTGGGTATAACTCTGTTGATTATGGAAGGCTCTATCGAGGATGGGGACAATTCGCCTATAATGGCAATAAAGCCTATGCTACCCAGCCAATAGAAGTATCAGCACTGACCATTGACAGGGATAAATATAAGGATATAGCCGAGCATTATAAATCTACACACGATGGCAATCAACTTGCAAATAGTCTTACTCCTGTCAACGAACAGCGCTTCTTTGTTATGGGATATGATGCAAACAAGAGGATGTATGTTGGTGGATCTGAGCATGTCTTTATCTCTTTAGATACAATCTGTAGTTCTCGTATCGGCGAGGATGCTATCATAATAGACAGTGTCTATTATGCTAAGAATGCAGGTGAATTGTCTGCCCCTGTGCTCATGAGTGAGTCAAAGAGTAATGGCTATGGTGTAAGCGGTGGAATCTCCTATGCAGGACTCAGTGGCAGTAAGAGTACACAGACTTCTTATAGCAAGGTAGCTCTAATGGATATCAATGGTAATGGTTACCCTGATTGGTTAGAGGAAGTGGATGGCAGTATTGTTACTCAATACACAAAAGCAACGGGTACACTTGGTGAAGATCGCATGAAATTAAATGTCAGACGACCAAGATTCAAAGCAAGCTCTTCTACTGTCGGAGCAAATGGAAGTCTATCAAAACAAGCTTCGGCAAAGAACGCTTTAGCTATCAGTATCAATCCTAAACCACAAGACGATGAAACTCAAAGTGGAGGTGAGGGTAGGAATTCTTCCAATGGTAATGCTATATCTAGTGTGTCAGTGAGCGCAAGTGGAAACTTTACTTCTGGTACCTCTCATACAGAGAGTGACTGGTTAGACATCAATGGTGACGGACTTCCTGATATGCTCTTGGGCGACAAGGTGAAGTTTGGTCTTGGATATAACTTTACAAATGAGGAGAGTAGTGGTGTAACTTCGTTGGAGTCTTCTGAAAATAGCACATGGGGTGCAGGACTTGGTACATCCATTGGGGTACTTGGTAATGCTGATATTTCTTTCGGTGTCAACGGAACAAAGACGACAACAAAATATAATGTATCTTTTATAGATATTAATGGCGATGGCTTACCTGATATGGTAACTCGTAGTGGTGGAAAGTTCACTATAATGTTGAATACGGGTTCTGGTTTTATTCCTTATTCCGAAGAACAACAAGGTCGTTTCAATGAGTCATTGGCAACGTCCGTTTCTCAATATGGTAATTTTGCTGTTTCCATTCCAATACATATTCTGTTTTTAAAACTAAGGTTTACAACTAAGGTTACCAAATCTTGGTCAAGTGGCGTTAGTTTTACAAGCGCAGCCTTGAGAGATATTGATGGTGACGGACGTCCCGACCTTATCATATCTGACGAGGCAAAGCAGCTTATTGTCCACCGTAACCTTACGGGCAGAACGAACATGCTGCGCTCTGTGACACTTCCTTTCGGCGGACATATTAATATCAACTATGAGCAGACAACTCCAAGTTACGACCTGCCGGGACGTCGCTGGGTGATGTCATCGGTTGAGACGACAGGTGGATACAAGGAGAACGGAGCAGTACGAAGCAGGAATACTTTTGAATATAGTGGTGGCTACCGTGACCGTCGTGAGCGTGACTTCTATGGTTTCAAGCAGGTACGTACTAATCAGATAGATACAGAGAATGGTGACAGACTCTATCGTTACTCCGTACAGAGCTATGGCAGGAACAGGGATTACTATACGCATGGGCTTGTTACGAGTGAGTATCTCTATACCGCTGATGGAAAGAAACTGCAAGGATCTCTATATGACTATGACCTGAAGACACTCGCCGTTGGTAATAATACGACAGATGCTGTTGTCTTCCCTGCCCTAAAGACGCTTGTTCAGAGTAACTTTGATGTAAATAGTGGGGACAGTCTGGCGGTTGCTGTCAGCAATACTTACGATGACTATGGTAACCTGCAGGGATATAAGGAAACGACAACAGCCTATAGCTTAGAAGCAGATATCAACTATCATAAGATAGCTGACAAGTATATTGTCAGTGTTCCGAGTCATATCACTGTCAGCAGTGGTGGTAAGACCTACCGTGAACGCAGCACGAAGGTGGACGGCAACGGTGAGATAACGGAGATCATGCTCCATAACGGTGACAAGCCGTCTGTCTATAACATGACTTACGATGGCTATGGCAACATCACACGCATGACGAAGCCGGAGAACTATAACCATCAGCGTATGTTCTATGCCTATACCTATGATGACCTCTATCACAGTCTTGTGACAAGTGTCAAGGATGCATACGGTTATAGCTCCAGTACGGCTTATGATGGTCTTTGGAATGCTCCGTCTGTAACGACTGACCTTAACGGGCAGAAGATGGAATACACTTACGATGCACTGGGCAGACAGATGACTATCCGTGCTCCGTATGAGATAGAGAGCAATCAGCCGTTTACTATCCGCTTTGAGTACTTCCCTGCAGAACGTAAGGCACATACCATCCATTATTCTAAGGACGGAAACATTGACACCTATACATTCGCCGACTCACTGATGCGTGCAGTCCAGACGAAGCAGACGGGTGTGGTGTGGTCTGGTGAAAGCAATCAAAAGGTCTCCATCGTCAGCGGGAGGGCTGTCATCGATGCCTTCGGACGTAACATTACAGCTTATTACCCAATGACGGAAAGCTATGGTAACATCGGCACTTACAACCATGCTACGGGTGACCTGCAGGCAAAAACGGAGTATGATGCGCACGACCGTACCACGAGTGTTACGCTTGCTGACGGAAGTGTGACACGTACAGCTTACTCTATCGATAGTCATGACGGTGAACCGATGCTCCAGACAACGGTCACGGATGCACTGGGACGACATGCGGAGAGCTACACGGATGCCAAGGGACGCAACCGGGAGACGGTGCAGCATGCCCGTGGTGAGGATATCACGGTGAAGTACAGCTATGACCCTGTCGGACAGGTGATGACGGTTCAGCATCCTAACGGCAAGGAGACGAAGTATGCCTATGACTTGCTTGGTCGCAAACTGATGGTGAACCATCCTGATGCTGGTGAAACGAATATGACCTATGATGCGGCAGGTAACCTCCTGACGAAGCTCACGGCAGAGCTTAGGAAATCGATATCTGACAAGGGTTACATCTCTTACACCTACGACTTCGAGCGACTCCATGAGGTGCTTTATCCAGAAAACCTCTTTAATCGTGTTACTTATACCTATGGTAAGGCAGGCGATAAGTATAACCGTGCCGGTCGTCTTGCCCTCGTAGAGGATGCGAGTGGCGGTGAAGCCTATTACTATGGTCGTCAGGGTGAGGTGACGAAGACTGTCCGTACAGTCATGGCGAGTGTGGCGGATATCAGGACTTATGTCTATGGTGCCACCTATGATAGCTGGAACCGTGTGCAGACGATGACTTATCCTGATGGTGAAGTGGTTACCTATCACTACAATGCTGCAGGACAGGTGGAGAGCATGACGAGCAATAAACAGGGACGTCAGAGCGTTATTGTTGACAGGATAGGTTACGACAAGGAGGGTCATACGGTCTATACGAAGCTCGGTAATGGCACGGAGACTACCTATACCTACGACAAGCAGCGTGAACGTCTGCAGGTGATGAACCTTACAGCGGATGGTCAGACTGTCATGGAGAACAGGTACCAGTATGATGCTGTGGATAATATCCTCGGTATTACGAATGCTGCCAACCCAACGTCGCTGACGAAACTCAACAAGGCGAAGTTAGGAGGAAGAAGTTCGCATACGTATGAGCATGATGAGCTGAACCGCCTTGTTCATGCCAGTGGTAAGGCAAAAAGTGCAAGTTACGATATGGTGATGTCGTTCGGACGGATGAGTGAACCGCTCACTAAGGTACAGAAGGTGGACTCAACGACAACTGCCAAGTCTTATAACTTTGCTTATAAGTATGAGGACAGCAACCATCCGACGGCTCCGACGCAGATTGGTCACGACCATTACACCTATGATGCCAACGGTAATCCAACTCTGGTAACGAACGACTCTACGAACACTACCCGTGAGATGTACTGGGATGAAGACAACCGCTTGATGGTACTCTCTGACAATGGCAAGACGAGTCGTTACACTTATAATGCTGCTGGCGAACGTATCATGAAGAGTTATGGTACAATGGAGGGTGTGTATATCAATGGTGCTCCGCAGGGTATTACGTTCCACGAGACGGATAACTTCACGCTTTATCCTGCAAGTATCCTCTCTGTCAACAAGAACAGATTTACGAAACATTACTTCATTGGTGACAAACGAGTTGCTTCAAGGATAGGAACAGGTCTGTTTGACAACGTTTACGGAAGAAACGGCTCATATGTAACAGCTGGTCAGCAGGACTATGCTGAACGTATGAATCAGATTCAGAAGCAGAAAGAGGCGTATTACAAGCAGCAGGGCATTGCACCTGGCTTACCTACAATGAAGGGTGCGTACGGTGATCCGGAGAACACGGGTGTTGGTTATAATGCCGTTCTCACAGAACTCGGTAACCATGATGTGCCACAGGGTTGGATTCAGACTCCACGCCCTAACACCACACCGAATACCAACCCTGGTCCACCTGTAAGCTGGAATGACCCAAGCAACCCTGATGACCCTCAGGCTGGTTATGGCTATATTCCAAACGACACTACGAAAGAGGAAACTTTCTTCTATCACAGTGACCACCTCGGCAGTACGTCTTATATCACAGATGATCATGCCAACATCACGCAGTTCGATGCCTACCTACCGTATGGTGAACTGTTGGTTGATGAGCACAGTAGCAGTGAAGAACTGCCATATAAGTTCAATGGCAAACAGTTCGATGAAGAGACAGACTTGTACTATTACGGTGCAAGGTACATGAATCCTGTAGCAAGTATTTGGTATGGGGTGGATCCATTGGCGGAGAAGTATGCTAATATATGTTCTTATACTTATTGCCATGATAATCCTATTAGGCTTATAGATCCTACAGGATTATACGATGAAGATACAGCTAAGAAAGTGGCCTCAGAAAGAGGTGCACAATACCACAAAGATAACGAAAGTGGGGAATGGTTTGTCACTATGGACGAGACAAGAACAAAGGCATATACAACAGGTGGAACGTTAACAAGGGATTTTGGACCCAAGAAGTTACCAATAATAGTTGACAATATGATTGTTAATGATTTTTCAACCCCCATAGCAGGTCTCGCCGATATTGCAGCATATAAAAGGACAAAGGATATTTCTAAAATGTACAATTCCATGTTTACTCAATATTTATATAATGGAAGATTGACGCAAATAGATCAGACAGGCAAAATATGGAGAAACGCAAACACTTCCCAGCTTGTCAATCAAACTTTAAATAAGAAGCTCCCTATGTTTACAAGGTATTCTAACATCTTTGGATGGGTTGCAGCGATACCTACAACATTAGATATAGGAGGAAGTATTTATAAGGGTCTCACTTCTAGTACTATCCAAGATCAATCATACTATCTAACAGAAGGGGTTCTAAAAACGCCTTCATATATCCCCTATTTGGGCACTCTATGGGGATTAGGCTTTAACCACGCTGTTCGTCCAACTTGGGAAAATGGTGCTAAGAATATAGACAATGCTATAAAACATGGAGCTGATCCTTCTATTATTTTTATTATACCAGGACTAGGATATGTTCCTTCTACAAAATAAACGTTATTATGGAATATTCATATTTTATAAAGAGAAATCTCAAGTTTTTAAATAATAATGGATATACTCTATATCCGAATGGGAATCAAGTGTATAAACGAATAGGTGATTATGATGTTCTAATCACAGATTATACAGGGAAAAAACTATCATTAGATCTTCTGATCATCTTCGAACTTTGGATAAAAAATAATATAACAGATGTGCTTATCTTTAGAAAAATGTATAAGAGGACCTTTTTTTGTCCTAAAATGAAAAAGATTGATAAAGAAATAGCAAAGATAATAGAAGAAGTTTAGTCTTCGAGCCATATGTACAGCATGTACAGCCGATAAATAAGATTTTACACCCTATACCTATAATGTACGGACGACAGCTGGAACCGTGTGCGGACGATGACTTATCCTGATGGTGAAGTGGTTACCTATCACTACAATGCTGCAGGACAGGTGGAGAGCATGACGAGCAATAAACAGGGACGTCAGAGCGTTATTGTTGACAGGATAGGTTACGACAAGGA
>ERZ1026866.997-NODE-997-length-15588-cov-4.929634_pt1 | contig 15588 bp, 18 predicted proteins | sample MGYA00380163_ERZ1026866 | MGnify/ENA primary metagenome ERZ1026866 (study PRJEB33269, sample SAMEA4719799) | human gut metagenome | biome: human-associated habitat; feature: organic feature; material: feces | place: Cameroon | collected 2013-10 ...
GTTATGAGCAAGTAGCGAAGCGGATTGCGAATATCCGCTTTGACAAGCTGTCTGGAAGTGGCCTGGACTGGAAAAGTTTGATGTATTCCTATGCATAGGGTATAATGTCTTTAGGAAAAAAGATATGATTACGAAAACAAAATATTCTGCAAACATGATAGAGAAAGCAGGTATGCTATGAAAAGAAAAATTATGATTGCGGCAGTGGCAGCTGCTGTGATTTTTGCTGTGATTGCGATTCTTTCCGTTTTGGCGCAGACACCGGCATTAATCTGAGAAATCGAAATGATCTGCTGTGAAATTTCCGGCAGATCACGGAAGGATGGGAAAACTGGCGTTTCACAAATGATTTTGCCTACTTTCATACAAAAAATACTTTGAATATCAAGAAATCTATGCTACACTGATACTGCATGGCAAAATAAAAGAAAGTGGGGATTGTAGTATGAGTGGTCTGTTTCGGGCTCTTCATCGGACAAAAGTGTTTCGAAATCTGACGGAGCAGGAGTTTGCATGGGTTTTATATGATGTGGGAAATTCGGCATTTATTATGCTTGCCTGTTCGCTGATTCCGATCTGGTTTAAGAGTCTGGCAATCGGTACAGGGCCGGGAAAAATCAGTTCGGATCAGGCGACGGCGTATTATTCGCTTGCCATTTCCATTGTTACGGTGGTGGTGGCACTGATCGGTCCTGTCTGCGGTGTGCTGGCGGATCGTAAGGATAAGAAAAAGATCTTTTTTACCACAACGGCAGGTCTTGGCATCACAGGATGTGTGCTGAATGGCGTTGCAACGAGCTGGGTGCTGTTTCTGGTCATTTATATTGCGACAAGAGTCTGCTATAATGCATCGCTGACGATTTACGATTCCATGCTGAATGATGTGACAACGGAGGAACGTATGGATGAGGTATCCTCCTATGGCTATGCGTGGGGATACCTGGGATCCTGCATTCCGTTTCTTGTAGCACTGATTGCTTACGTTCTGGGGCCGGATATGGTCGGGGTGCTGCCGGATTTTGTCTCTAAGATGATTGGCTTTGGCGTGACGGCTCTCTGGTGGCTGGTGGTGACGCTGCCGTTGCTGAAGGAGTATCGGCAGAAGAATTACGTGGAAATGAGAACGGTTACCGTCGGTCAGACATTTGGAAAAATTTTCGGGACACTGAAAAAAATCGCAGTTTCGGACCGGAAAGTATTTTTCTTTCTGATTGGATTCTTTCTCTATATTGATGGGGTCGGAACTATCATTGACAACTGCATCAACATCGGAACCGATCTGAACCTGAATACGGTCGGACAGGTTGTTTTCCTGCTTGCCACGCAGGTTGTCGCTTTTGGAGGATCTCTGTTTTTTGCAAAACTGTCGCGGAAAAAAGATACGGTATCCCTGATTCTGATCTGTATCGCAGGCTATTTTGTCATCTGCCTCTATGCGCTGACACTGCGGACGCTGGTGCACTTTGCGATTCTGGCATTTGGAGTGGGATGCTTTCAGGGATCAATTCAGTCGTTGTCGCGGTCGTATTATTCCAAAATTATTCCGGCGGAGAATTCGGGAGAATATTTTGGCATCTACGATATTTTTGCCAAGGGCGCTTCCTTCCTTGGATCTGTAGTCATTGCAGTTGTAAAGCTGGCGGGAGGAACGATCAACGTAGCGGTTGCATGTCTGGCGGTTTTCTTTGCACTTGGATTTGTTTTTCTGAAAATTGCAGACCATCAGCCGATGGCGGGTGAAAAATAAAAGATACACAGCATAAAAAATCTCAAAACCAGGAGAACAAGAGCAACTGGTTTTGAGATTTTTTGCTTTTGACTCCGGGGTTTCACATGGAACAGACCAAGAAACTGGCATTAGGCATTCTTGCTCATATGGATGCGGGAAAAACGACGCTGGCAGAGGGAATTTTATATCAGACAGGCCAGACTCGAAAAGCCGGAAGAGTCGATCACAAGGATGCGTTTCTGGACAACGAGGAGCTGCACATTGGTACCAGACCCCATTACACTTCTATCTGCAGACCCCGATTGCACAGATTCATGATTACAGCATGGCGCAGTTTGAGCATTGGACGAAAGAAACATTCTCTGCCAATTTTCGCAAAATGCTGACGCTGGAACAATACCGCGATCCAAAACTTGCGCAGCTTCATCATGATTATCTGGCGGGCGGACCATTGAAATATATGGCGGTGATTTTTCGTAAGCTGGCGGATTCTGATGAAACGGCCATGCAGCTGGCGTTGGAGTTTTATCTGTGAGAAGAACCTGGAAGCTTTTGAAAAATTTGAAGCCGCATTCCCCAAAAAGGAAAAACTGAAACTGCTGGGGCAGCTGTTCTGATTCGAGCGATAAAGTTTGGCAGCAGAACGATGCTGAGGGGTAAGCAGGTGTGTGATAAAAGGAGAACAGGACAATGGGGGAATCCCGTGTCCTGTTTTTTTGCCCCTGAAAAGTGGAAATTTCCTATCCCCTCTGCATACAATACAGGTAGAGTATCTTTTCAAACCCGTTCAGAAAGGATGATCATTATGACGAAAGGCATTGTAAAAATAAAGAAAAACCGTGCATTTGTAGAGCAGCAGAACGGCGAGGTGGAAATGGCTTCCGGGCAGTATGTGTATCTGAAAGTGGAAAATTGCTGGATTCCGGTGGTGGTGCGGTATTCGGCGCGGAGGAAGAAGTGGTATTTTAAGTATCTCGAGGAAATCCCGGTCTGCGGGCAGAAGGTGCTGCTGAAGGCGTAGCCGGTAAAGGGCGTTTCACGTATGTTTAACATGTGTTTAATATTTCTATGATGTTCTGTTTATCTTTCCCAAGTATGATAGAGACAGAAAAACAGACGAAAAGGAGAAAGCGATGAAAAAAGGAACGGTTCGAAGACGCATTTTTGTATCCAACACGGCGATGGTTCTGACGACGCTGTTTCTTTTCCTGCTGGTGAATCTGCTTGTGCTAAAGATCTACTCGGAGGCGATCGAGAAAGCATTTCTGGATTCCGCAGAGCAGATTGTGAATGCGCAGGAGCTGGAAGAACTGTTAAAACAGCGGATCCTGTACCAGAATAAATTTTTACTGCTGACTGCGGCAGACGGCATCGCCTGTGTTCTGATTCTGATCGGGGTCAGCCGCTTTTTTACAAGAAATCTGACTTCACATATCATGGAGCCGCTGGATACCCTGGCAGAGGGCGCAAAACGGATTCAGAACAATGATCTGCAGCAGGCAAAAAACATCCGCTACACCTGCACCCAGGTCGCTGAGGCGCGTAGACATCTCGGCGAACCATTTCTGCAGAACCGCGAACCCCAGCGCATTGCCTTCGAGCCGGTCGCCCTCATGAAAGATCAGTCCTTCGTCATCAACTACCTAACCGACGGACTGCGGAACGGAACAGCTTTTGGCAGCCCGGATCTAACCGTAAAAGGCCGCTACCAGACCGAACCCTCCGGCCCGGAAATTCTTTCCGGAAAAGGAATGTGCCTCTACGAAATGGGCTTTCCACAGCACGAAACCGTAGAAAAAGTATTCACCGCCGCCAGGGCTGCCGGTCTGTCACCGGAGAGCGTTTACTGCGAAATGGTACTGTAAAACGTCGTGCCGGAGAAATGTTTGTTTCAGTATTTTACGGCGGAGAGATCACAGATATAAAAACTTACAAAATCGTAATTTCTGTGCAGATGACGGAATGATATGGTATAATGACATCAGTAAGCGGTGTTGAAGATTACCTAAGTATGGGAGGAAAAGAATATGGACAATATAATCTGGTTTATCACGACAATTCCCTGCAGCGCCTTGATTACAGGATTCGGCATCTACGCATGGAACCGAAAGAAACCCATGTGGTTCTGGTCTGGCTCAAGCGTGAAAGAAAATGAGATTTCGGATATCCGGGCGTATAATCATGCCAATGGAGTGATGTGGATCGTGTATTCGCTGGTTCTGTGGGCGGCTTCCCTTGCAGGCTTCTGGAACGGAACAGCTGCGCTGACGTTGATCATACTTGCCATGGTGGTGGGATTACCGGCGCTTATGATGGTATATCAGAGGATTTATAAAAAATATAGAGTATGAAGAAAAGTACAAAAGACAGTATCACGGAAATTACGCTTACACTGTCGGTGATTGGAGTGCTTACGAGTGCTTGCCTGTTAATTGCATCGGATCATGAGCCAATTTGTGCGGAATATAGATGTAAGAAAAGCAGGTGGAATGGAAATATATACTGCATTGTTTCGGAAGGGCTATGAGGAAAAAATAATTTGGTCTTTATGGGAAATCTGGATTATAAATACCATGCGGATATAAACGATGATTACGTTATCCCAGATGTAATGGTTGCATGTGACAGAAAACACTTAAAAGGCGGATCTTATTCCGGTGTACCAAAGTTTATAGCAGAGACGCTTAGCCCTGCTACGGCGTTGAGAGATAAGACAGTGAAAAAAGAAATTTATCAGAACGCCGGTGTGGCAGAATACTGGATCATATCGCCAAGAGAGCGGGCAGTGGAAATTTATTATCTGGAAGATGGGAAATATGATTTAAAGTATAGCTATATTCTGCAGGATGATGCAGAAGAGGCACATTATAATGCAGACACCAAGATTGTGTTAAAAGAATTTCCGCATATCAGCATGACACTGGCGGAGATTTTTGAGAATGTAGATTGAAAGGAATATAGAAATCAATAAGAAAGTCAGAAGATGAAATAAATATCTTCTGACTTTTTTGCACTAAGTGACAGAAATTTTAAACTATTGGTTTAAAAATATAAAAACTTATTTGCAATACAGAGAAACTGTTATATAATACAAATAAAAAAGCAAACAGAAGCAAAAAAACGACATAATAAACAATTTTAGAAATCCAATAAAAAGAATGAGAGAAAAAATATGCTGGCAAAATTGGAGTTAAAATTAAAAGCAGAACAGGAAATCACATATCCGATGGCATCTCTTTTCCATGGAGCATTAATAGAAATGCTGCCAGAGGAATACGCAGAATATCTTCATTTATCACAGTTACATCCCTACACACAGCATTTAGAATATCGAGATGGAATCTGGTATTGGGTGATCTGCACCTTAAATGAGGAAGCGGCTAAAATCATCATCCTGGATACGTTAATGCACCAGGAGAAATTTAAAATCAAAAACAGAAATATGGAAGTATGCATCCAGCAGAAAAAATATGAAGAACTTTCAAATAAAGAATTACTGGAACATTTCTATGTAGTAAGTGATGACAGATACTTCCAGATCCATTTCTTAACCCCTACAGCGTTTAAACAAAAAGGAAGATACGTTTTCTATCCAGATCTGCGCTGTATTTTCCAAAGCCTGATGAAAAAATATGACGCTGCAGTAAAGGAAGATATCATAGTGGATGAGGAAACCCTGGAGCAGTTGTGTGAAAATGCGCAGATTGTAAAGTACGATTTGAAAAGCGTAAATTTTCCTCTTGAAAGCGTAAGAATCCCATCGTTTATCGGAAAGATTACAATTAAAATGAATGGAACACAGACCATGGCAAATTTCGCGAAAATGCTGTTTGAATTTGGTACATATTCAGGTGTTGGAATAAAAACGTCGATTGGTATGGGATGCATAAAATTACTGGAGAGGAGAGAACGATGATAACAGACCGACAGATAAAACTGGTGATAGGAAGTCTGCTCCATGATATCGGAAAAGTGGTTTACCGAAGCGGAGATGGAAGAAACCACAGTCAGAGCGGATATGAATATTTAAAAACAGAAGCAAAAATTTTCGATCAGAATATTTTAAATTGCGTTCGGTTTCACCATGGAAAAAATTTAAGAACAGCACAGGTCGCAGATGACGATCTTTCTTACTTGACTTATTATGCTGACAATATTGCGGCCTTTACGGATCGGAGAGAAGCAGAAGAGGGCGAAGGCGGATTTGATAAAACTGTGCCGTTGGACAGTGTTTTTAATATTTTGAATGGAAATCATGAGAAAAAGCATTATGCCATGCAGGTATTAGATCCACATGCAGAAATCAACTATCCGACGGATCAGCCAGTTTCTATGGATGAACATTTTTATAAAACAGTAATACAGAATATTACAGAATGCCTGAGAGGAATAGAACTGGATGAAAAATATCTGAATTCGCTTTTATCCGTATTGGAAGCAAATCTTAGTTATATTCCGTCATCTACTTCGAAAAAAGAGCTGACAGATATCTCTCTGTATGATCATATAAAAATGACAGCAGCGATCGCAGCGTGTACAGAACAGTATCTGGAAGAAAAACAGGAAAGAAATTATAAAAAACTTCTGTTTGAAAATGCAAAAAAGTCGTATGAAGAAAAGATGTTTCTCCTGTATTCCATGGATATTTCCGGCATTCAGAATTTTATTTATACCGTAGGAGAGAGCGGAGTATTAAAAGGACTCCGGGCGAGAAGTTTTTATCTTGAAATCATGATGGAACATGTAGTAGATGAATTACTGGAAAAACTGGCGCTTTCCAGAGCAAATTTGATCTATACAGGTGGTGGTCATTGCTACATGCTTTTACCGAATACAGAACATGTAAAAAATGAGATAGCAGACTATGAAAAAGAATTAAATGCCTGGATGATGCAGCAATTTGATACAGCACTTTATGTGGCAAGTGGATATGCGCCAGCCAGTGCAAATGAATTAAGAGATGAACCAGAAGGCAGTTATTCGGGATTATATCTGAAAATATCGAAAATGATTGCAGGAAAAAAATCCCATCGTTATGATGCGGATATGATACGATCCTTAAACAAAAAACGACACAGTGGGGAGCGGGAATGCAAGGTGTGTCGAAGAATGGCAGAATTGACAGATGATAAATGCGGAATGTGTAATGCATTGGAAAAAATGTCAGGGAATATTTTGCACGACCCTTATTTTACCGTGGTAATAGGAAAAGAAAAAAATGCGCTTCCTCTTCCAGGAGAAAAATATCTTGTGGCAGATACAAAGGAAAGCTTATTAAAAAGAATGCAGCAGGATGGATATGTTCGAAGTTATACCAAAAATGATTTTTATACAGGAAATCAGGTAGCAACAAAATTGTGGGTAGGAGATTATGCAACAGAAGATACCTTTGAAGGATTTGCACAGAAAGCAGAAGGAATTGAGCGAATCGGTGTTTTACGTGCAGATGTTGATAACCTTGGAACCACATTTGTCTATGGATTTCAACGGCCAGATGGAAGCCACAAATATGTTACGCTGTCAAGAACAGCAACCTTGTCAAGACAATTGTCCTTGTTTTTCAAATGCTACATAAACAGTCTGCTGAGAGAAGGCGAAGCGGGGATTTTTGCTGGAAAAGGAAAACGAAACGCTGCCATTGTATATTCCGGAGGTGATGATGTATTTCTTGTGGGGGCATGGAATGAAGTGATTGCAGCTTTCCAGGAATTGAAAAATGCATTGGCCCGTTTCGCACAGGGAACTTTGACAATATCCGGCGGAATTGGTGTTTACCCGGAAAAATATCCATTAAATGTTATGGCAAAGGAAGTAGAACGTCTGGAGGATGCATCCAAACAAAACGATGGGAAAAATGCTATCACCGTGCTGGATGAAAGCCATGTATATCCGTGGGACGAATTCCAGAAGAAGGTAGTAGAAGAAAAAGTAAAAACACTAAAATGGTATTTTGAACAGACGGAAGAGAGAGGAATGTCTTTTCTGTATCATTTGACAGAATTGCTGCGAAACAGTGAAGAGCATATTAATATTGCAAGATATGCTTATCTGCTTTCCAGAATGGAGCCGGATAAGGACAGCAGCAGGGAAGAAAAAGAGGCGTATCAGATTTTTTCGAGAAAAATGTACGAGTGGGGAAATGATGCAAGAGAGAAAAGAGAGTTGATTACAGCAATTTATCTTTACGTCTATCTGAAACGGGACAAGGAGGAACAGAAATGAAATTAACAGAAGAAAATTATGTGAAAACGGCGGAAAATGTTATTAAGAAATTGATTCAGGAAATAGAACAAAAGAAAAGTCGAATAGGACTGGTGACAACATCTAAAATTCGAAATCTGCTTGCAATGACAGCAGAAATTTATAATGATGTGATTAATTCCACAGATGAGCGTTTATCACAGGGAGTAATTGGAAGAATCAATTACTTAAAAGTTCGAGTTGTTTATGAAGCGGGAAGAGAACCTTCCGTAAAAAATTTTGTCGTTGGGGCAGAACTTTTGGATTGTTTGGATGATATAAAAGGAAGCAGAAAACAGTTTTTACTATTTAGCCGGTATATGGAAGCTTTGGTAGCATACAGAAAATTTTACGGACAGAAAGATGAATAGGGGGAGAAAACTATGTTTGCAAAAGTTATGATCAGTGGAACGATAGAAACAGTTACAGGCTTACATATCGGAGGTTCCGGTGCTTTTTCTGCAATTGGTGCAGTTGATTCTCCTGTTGTAAAAGACAGCAGAACGGGAAGACCGATGATCCCAGGCAGCAGCTTGAAAGGAAAAATGCGGGCGCTGCTTGCAAAGAGATATAATGAGGACTGGATTGCAGAAACACCAGATGATGATGCAGAGTGCCTGACCAACCTGTTTGGAAGTGCCAAAAAGGGAAAAGTAAGTCGTATTTTATTTTCCGATATGTTTCTGGAAAATACAGACGAGCTGAAAAATGCAGGACTGACAAGTTATACAGAAGTTAAATTCGAGAACAGCATTAAGAGAACAACAGCAGTTGCAAATCCGCGTCAGATTGAACGTGTTGTGCGCGGAGCAAAATTTCCGATGGAGCTGATCTATGAAGTATCAGATGAAGAAACTATGATCAAAGATTTCAAGATCCTGAAAGATGGATTTACTTTGATGCAGATTGATTATCTGGGAGGAAGCGGTTCAAGAGGATACGGACGAGTAAAAATCACAGATCTTGATCTGGATATACTGATTGGAGATGTTTCAGATGAAACAATGGATCAGTGCCGGGAAGTTTTAGAAGGATAAAGGAGCAGCGATGAATTATTCGATTTACAAATTTGAATTTTTAACCGGTGTTCATTTTGGAATAGGAATGCTGAATGAAACAGCGAATACGTTTCAGGCAGACCAGCTATTTTCGGCACTTTATATCGAAGCATTAAAAATGCAGATGGAAGAAGAGTTTCTGGATGCAGTAAGAAGCGGAAGATTATTGTTTTCAGATGCATTTCCCTATATGGGACAGCAGTATTTTGTGCCAAAGCCAATGGTGTATGTAGAACCGGTGAAAAAAGGCGTTTCGGAGCAGAAAAAAGCATACAAAAAATTAAAATTCCTGCCGATTGATAAGATGGACGATTTCCTGGAGGGAACTTTAGATCCGACAGAAATTGACATGAAAGATTTCGGAAAATTTCAGCAGGAAACACAGGCAGCGGTAAGAAGAGAAAAAGAGGATACACTGCCCTATCGAGTGGGTGTTTTCTATTTTAGAGAAAAAAGCGGTTTGTATATTCTGACAGCATGGGAGCAGGAAGAGGATAAACAGTTGTTGGAAGAATTGTTGGAATCTTTGTCTTATACAGGAATTGGAGGAAAGAAGTTTTCGGGACTTGGAAAGTTTAACTGCATTCCGAAAAAAGTTCCAGAACAATTTATGAAGCAATTGGAAAAAAAGGCGGGTAGATATATGCTGCTTTCGCCAGCACTTCCAAGGGATGAAGAACTTGAAGAGGCACTCTCAGGGGCCAGTTATCAGTTGGAAAAACGTTCGGGATTTGTAGCATCACCGGAATATGCTCCGGAGTGGAGGCGAAAAAAGGATCTCTACGTTTTTCAGGCGGGTTCCTGTTTTGAAAAGAAGTTCGAGGGAGATATTTACGATGTCTCAGACGGAGGAAACCATTCGGTTTATCGGTATGCCAAGCCGTTATTTATGAGGATATAGGGATGAAAGATTATTTAGAACACTATGAGGGAAAAATATATGCTTTATCGCCTATTTATGTTGGGTCTGGAGAAAAAATAAAAAAGAATGCATATATTTATGCGCCGCGAAATCATCGAGTCGTAATTCCTGATATTGAAAAAATGTATACTGCACTGCGGAAAAAAGGACTGGAACGGGAATTTACAAGCTATCTTATGAGCAGCGGCGACAGAGGTCCGTCGTTGGCGCAATGGCTGGGAAGCCATGGAATCAGTGAAAAAGAATGGCGGGAATGGAAACGATACGAAATGGATGCTGGGGAAGCATTCTTGCAATTAGGACCCAGGAAAAAAAGCAGTGATATTGATGGATTTTGTAGAGATGGGTATGGAATGCCGTATGTGCCGGGAAGTAGTATAAAGGGAATGCTTCGGACAGCATTACTTGCATCGGAAATAGAAAATAATCCAGAAAAATATAAGAGAATTGCTTTGGAGATTAGTGAAAAGTCGCAGGAACGTGCGAAAAGAATACCAGATCGTGCGTGTTTGATGAAAGAAACACAGAAATTGGAGCAGCAGGCATTTTACACGCTAGGCTGGGAGCAACGGCTGAATAGTGCTGTGAATGATCACATGGCAGGTCTACTTGTAGGAGATAGTGAGCCAATTGATTTAGAACAGTTAACTTTGAGTCAAAAGATAGACGTAACTTTGAAGGGTGAAGAAAAACCACTACCGATTTTGAGAGAAACATTGAAACCAGGGACAGAGATTAGATTCAGCCTTACCATCGATAGAACGTTATGCCCATATTCAATAGAAAAAATAGAATCTGCACTGGATCAATTTCAGAAAACATGCTATGATAATTTCTATATGCGGTTTCATCGCGGAACAAAAGAAAAAGGAATTGTCTGGCTTGGCGGCGGCTGCGGATTTCCAACAAAAACGGTTTTATATCCAATGTTTGGCAGAAAAGCAGTACGCGTGATTGATCAGATAAATCGAAATACTTTGCATCCTAAAGTGTATGCACAGCATAAACATGCAAAGGACGTAGGCCTTGGAGTTGCACCGCATGTATGCAAATGCACGAAATATCAAGGAAAATTATATGATATGGGAATGGGAAGAATAGAGTTTTCCCGGCAGTAAAAAGAATTTTGCGCCGCACCGCATAAAATAAGGGAAAAAGCGGCGCAAGCATAAGAAATAGAAAAAGAAAAACAATTTTTAAATTTTGCCCCGCAAAACAACTCCGGAACCCTGATAAACAGAGGGGTTCTAGAGGCAGGGTAGAGAAAGTAGATTCCCCGATAGGGGACGAAAACAAGTGACCTCCGATGTAAAGCTTAATCTTGTATTTGTAGAGAAAGTAGATTCCCCGATAGGGGACGAAAACCTTTAATATATGCTTCTTTACCTTCGCAAATAACTGTAGAGAAAGTAGATTCCCCGATAGGGGACGAAAACCGGAACTTTGCGATGTGCTGGGCTGACGTTGAAGTGTAGTAGAGAAAGTAGATTCCCCGATAGGGGACGAAAACTTTCTCGGGAAAACGGTCATTGCTTTCTCAATCGTCTGTAGAGAAAGTAGATTCCCCGATAGGGGACGAAAACATTCGCCCGAAAATGTATCCATTGCCCATTCGTCCGTAGAGAAAGTAGATTCCCCGATAGGGGACGAAAACACTTTTAATGTGTTCGGTGATTTCGTCGGTGTCCTGTAGAGAAAGTAGATTCCCCGATAGGGGACGAAAACGAGTAGCATTGAACCACGGTTCGCCGTCAATATTCGTGTAGAGAAAGTAGATTCCCCGATAGGGGACGAAAACAGTGTCACCGAATTTGTGTACGTTTACGGCGGAAAGGGTAGAGAAAGTAGATTCCCCGATAGGGGACGAAAACACGCAAAAGATTCTTTGTGCTATAAGTTTTTTACGGTAGAGAAAGTAGATTCCCCGATAGGGGACGAAAACCACGCCCATGCTTCTGTAAACCTTTAAGACCTCGTAGAGAAAGTAGATTCCCCGATAGGGGACGAAAACTGCCCGCATCCTGCCCCGTAATATTTGATCAGAAACGTAGAGAAAGTAGATTCCCCGATAGGGGACGAAAACGGTTCTACGAACTTATCACCAAGTGCTTTCATTACGTATAAAAAAAGAAGATGCTCCGATAGGGGACGAGAATTTCCCATAGGCTTTTGTTGCCTGCCTCGCCATTGGTTTTGGTGAATAAGGTAGAAAAGTAGATACCCCGCTAGGGGCAGAAAACAATATGGAGTGGGATAGAGTGAAAAATGCAAAGGGATGGAAGTGCATGAGCTACCTATATGTTTGTGAACAAGGAGCTAGCATCGGAGTCGCTGAGAATCGATTTCAGGTGAAGTACAAGGATGGAATGCTAAGGAGAAAAGTTTAAGCTTGCTTTTTCAAAAAAGATCATTGATGCCAAAATCCGAAATCAGGTTGTAATTTTAAGAAGATATGCGAGGTCAAGCCACGCAGATGTTGGGCGGGCAGTTGATGAAATGCAGTATATGTGCAAAAAAGTACAGAATGCAGGAAGTATTGAACAGCTTATGGGGTATGAGGGAACTGCTGCCAGAAAATATTTTCAGGTATTAGGACAGCTTATCGAACCGGAATTTGCATTTGAAGGAAGGTCCCGACGTCCGCCGATGGATCCGTTCAACTCTATGATCAGCCTCGGATATTCCATTATTCTGAATGAAATTTGTGGAAAAATCGAAGGAAAAGGACTAAATCCGTATTTTGGCGTAATGCACAAAGACAGGGAAAAACACCCAACACTGGCGAGTGACCTGATGGAAGAGTGGAGAGCCGTATTAATTGATACAACTGCGCTCAGTATGCTGAATGGACATGAATTGACGACAGAAAATTTTTACAGTGGAATAGATCAGCCAGGAGTATTTCTGGAAAAAGAAGGGTTCAAAAAATATATCCAGAAGCTGGAAACCAAATTCAGAACCCAGAATAAGTATCTTTCCTATGTGGAGTACAGCGTCAGTTTCCGGCAGGCATTAAATATGCAGATTAACCAGTTTGTAAAAGCAATCGAGACAGAAAATGTAGAAGAATATTCTCCGATCTTGATTCGATAAAAAGAAAGACGCTGTTTGGATGGAAAATTATTTTTGGAATACAGAAGAAATAAAGACGGAGAAAAAGGTTTACATTCTTGTGATTTATGATATTGTGAATAACAAGTGCCGGACAGATTTTGCAAAGAAAATGAATGGATATGGCTTCCGTGTCCAGAAATCAGCATTTGAGGCAATGGTATCGGAGAGTTTGTATCGAAAATTATTAGCAGAAATCCCGAAATTAATTGATAAGACAACGGATAGTGTTCGAATATACAAAATCAGAGGGGCTGGAGAGGTTAATTTGTTTGGAATTAATCAGGAGATCAAAAACGAAGAAGTAATCATTATTTGACGGAGGGGAAGAATGAATCAAACTATTTTATTTACACCAGTTGGAGGAACAGATCCGATCTCATCTACTAATATTCATGATGGATCTATGCTGCATATCTGCAGAGTGTATCAGCCGCAGAAAGTCATTTTATATATGTCAAAGGAGATGCTGGACAACCAGGAAAAGGACAATCGATATCGTTACTGTCTGGATCGGTTGGCACAGATGCAGAATCGAAAAGTGGAATATGAGGTAATCGAAAGGAGGGAACTGACAAAGGTTCATGAATTCGATTATTTTTATCAGGATTTTCGCGATATTATAAGCAGAGTGTATCAAACGATGGATGAGACAGATGCGCTGCTGCTGAATATATCATCGGGCACACCGGCGATGAAAAGCGGACTCGCGGTTTTGCAGACAATTGGTGAATTCCCTGCGAAACTGATACAGGTGGCAACTCCAGAGAAAAGGATCAACGAACATGTTCATAAAGATTATGATGTGGTTACATTGTGGGAATTAAATGAGGATAATGCAGAAAATTATGAGAACCGCTGCAAAGAGGTGCAATGCCCGACGCTGGCAAATATAAAAAAAGAAGAGATTATAAAGAAGCATGTGCTGGCTTATAATTACAGTGCTGCGTTTGATATTGCAGAGACATTGCCGGATGAAATGACGACAGAGTACAAGGATCTTCTAAAGTTAGCTTATGCAAGAGTTTTGCTGGATTTTAAGAGTGTAGACAAAATGATTGAAAAAACGAAGATTCAGTGTCTGCCGGTCCGTTCATCGTCACAGAGGAAATATTTTGAATATGCACTTAACATGGAACTGCGTTTAAAAAAAGAAGAATATGTTGATTTCGTGCGTTCCATTACACCATTAATAGTGGACTTGTTTGAAATTATTTTGAAAAAACAGTGCAAAATTGATATTAATGATTATTGCAATAAGAAAAGAGAAGATGGAAAAGAGCGTAGATGGTGGTCAAAACGAAAATTGGAGGGAACAAGAGCAGAAGAAGTTTTTAAAGAATATTATGCGGAGAAGAATAAAGAATTTTTGGGAGGGGATATTTATTCCATTCATTTAAAAATCCTGCTTGATGGTTTATCGGAAGATGCTCATTTAAAAGAATTGATTGCAAATGTAAGAAGCGTGGAAGAAAATATACGTAATCTTGCGGCGCATGAAATTGTTTCTGTTACAGAAGAAACAATTATGGCATTGACAGGGTTCAGCAGCGAAAAAATCATGGCGATGATCAAAGAACTTTTCAATTATACGGGAATTTCAATTCGAAAGGAATATTGGAATTCTTACGATGAAATGAATACGGAAATTCTGAAAAAAATGTCTGTGAATGAATAAAACGATGGAAAGAATTGGTTTCCTGATTTCCAAATTCATCATTTACACCGCCGAAAAAGTCTGCTAAGATAAAAAAAACTTCTTACCAAACGAGAAAACAGGAGTGATTTACATTGAAAAAGATTTTATTTATCGCAACTGGTGGCACAATCGCTTCGAAGAAGACGGAAAATGGTTTGACTCCGCAGATTACGCCGGAGGAGTTATTGTCTTATATTCCGGAGGTGGAAGGCCTCTGTGAGATTACGGCGGTGAATCCGTTTAATCTGGACAGCTCGAATGTGGTTCCGGAGAACTGGAGCACGCTGGTGAAAGTGGTGAAGGAGCATTACGAGGATTACGACGGTTTCGTCATCGCGCACGGAACTGATACGATGGCGTACACTGCGGCGGCGCTTTCCTATATGATTCAGAATTCGGAAAAGCCGATCGTCATCACCGGAGCACAGCGGCCGATCAATTTGGATATCACGGATGCAAAGACAAACCTGTCCGACAGCTTTTATTACGCCTGTGATGATGCATCCCAGGGTGTACAGATTGTGTTCGACGGAAAAGTCATCGCGGGAACGCGTGCGAAGAAGGTGCGGACGAAGAGCTACAATGCCTTTTCCAGCATCGATTTCCCGTACCTTGCGGTAATACAGGACCGCCGGATTCTGCGGTATCTGCCGATGCTGCCGTATGAAAAGCCGGTTCGTTTTTATGAAAACTTAAGCGATAACGTTTTTCTCTTGAAACTGATCCCGGGAATCAGTCCGGTATTGCTTCCGGCGATTTTTGAGCACTACGATGCGATCATTGTGGAGAGCTTCGGTGTCGGCGGTATTCTGGCGAGCATCAAGGAGCC
>ERZ1026866.1001-NODE-1001-length-15487-cov-10.795166_pt1 | contig 15487 bp, 19 predicted proteins | sample MGYA00380163_ERZ1026866 | MGnify/ENA primary metagenome ERZ1026866 (study PRJEB33269, sample SAMEA4719799) | human gut metagenome | biome: human-associated habitat; feature: organic feature; material: feces | place: Cameroon | collected 2013-10 ...
TAAATAAATTTTGAGGGAGAGTTTGGAACATGAGTCGTAGAAAACGGGGGGGGGTACCGCAGTAACTCCCGGAAAAATCTGATATACGGAATAGTAATTGTTATATTAGCAGCACTGCTAGGTGTCCTTTTGTGGATGAGTAAGGTGGAAGACGATAAGCGGTCAGCAGAACTTCAAGCACTTAATAAAAAACTATATCAAGAGGAACAAGATAAACAGACCGCCTTGAAACAGCAGGAAGCAGAAGATAGCTTTTATTAGAAGTTGGCAGATGGATTTGATGTGAATGTGCTGATCGTAGGTGACTCCATTGGTGAGGGCGCAGGTACAGAGACAGATGGACAACAGTGGTTTAAACAGCTGCAGACATATCTCCAGAACGTAAATAAAGGCAAAGTTTCGGTAACCAATGTATCTATGGGTGGAAATACCTCTTACGCCGGTTATGTTCGGACAATGGCTTTAAATGATGATGTAGATTATGATCTGGCAATTATCTGTTATGGTCAGAATGATAGAACAGATGGCTTCTCCACGAACTACGAATCTATCATCCGAACTATCAGAACTAAGTACCCAGATTGCTCTATCATCTCTATTCTGGAATCCTCTCAGCGTGAGTATACGGAGAAAATAACTACTATTCAGAGCATCTGTGAGCATTATGGAATTCCAGTGGCAGATACAATCGATGCCTTTAACAATTCTGGCAAAGCTTATGATGACTTGTCCAGTGATGGTGTTCATCCGAACGATGCCGGACAGGAAATCTACTTTGAAACTGTCAAGGCAGTTATTGACGATAATGTAGCTGCTTCCACCGGAAAGATGAAAGACACTGATGTGATCAATGCTGATGTGCATAAGTTCGACAACATTGTCTGGTACGATGCAAGTTCGGATTTTGAGCAGGTAGATGATACTACCTTTACCATCAGCACAAGTGCGTCTGGCATACTGGGTATCGACTATACCTACGAATCCGGAGATAACAAAGCAGATATCTATGTAGATGGAGAACTGTTTGAATCTCCAACGGTAACATTTGATTATGACTTCTCTCAGAGACATATCCTAGTAGTCAGCGATGACTGCACCGTGAAGAACGAAATTAAGGTAGTGTTTACCAGTAAAGAGCAGGCCGATGGCTTCAAAGGAATGTGCTTTAGCTGGGAGTAAAGGGATAAGACAATAGGAAACAAGGCCGTGTGATTTCTCACACGGTAGCTGCTCGAAAAATGCGCACCGCTACGAGGTGAGCAGCAGGCAACACAGCGGAAGCTGTGGCGAAGATGCGATTATTAGAATTGAAGATAAAAAATTGTTGCCAAGAGTAATATTAACAAAAAAGAAAATTTATGCGATTTTTTGCTAAGCAATCTTTTCTCGGAGGAAGACAGGCGAGATGAGTAGAGTAATTATAATATATTCTGTAATAATTTTTGCAGGGGTAATATTTTTTTTTGTAGGGAGTAGATATGCTTTTCAGAAAGCCTGTAAGCGGAGGGCTTCGCATCCGGCGAATTTAGGAACGGCAGATGATGAACAGAATAGTTTGTCTACAAAAAATGAAAAAATAATAATTACGGCATCAGATGGAGTGAGATTAGTAGGCTATTTTTAAGGTGGATTTTGCACCGCTTAAATGTGAAGACAAAAACAAAAAGAAAGAAAAGCAAGCCGAATTCAGAAGCGATGTGTGTTCTTTTGCAAATGCGGATGGCGGCTATATCTTCTATGGAATTGGCGAAGACGCTGGTATGGCCGGTGCATTGGTAGGAATCCCAGTATCCAATCCGGATCGGTTTGAACTGGATCGTAGAAATGAATTGCAAGCTGTACGACCAGTGATGCCGGAAGTAGAGTTCATCTTTGTAGAGCTGAGTAACGAAAAATATGTGGTGATTTTGTATATTCAGCGTGGTTTGTATAAGCCATACATTACGGAGGAGCCGGAAGGTGATTTTCACTTCTATATAAGGCATGGAAATAAGAAACAGGCGATGAGTTATACAGAAATGCAGAACGCTTTTTTGAATGCGGCAATGCTGGCAGAGGATATAAAACTCTTCAGAAAAATACGGTTGGATGAGCATAAAGAAGAAATAACACATCCGTTTGCTCTTGTGCATTTGATTCCAGCTACTTTCAAAAACCTGAGTGATGCTTTTTCAATGTACGATCTTAGCAGGAGCGGTAAACTGATATTTGAAAGTCTGTTCAATGGAATGGTACGCGATCGACCAGTTCCCAATGTGGATGGCGTGTATTTTCCAAATTATAAATATGAAGAATATGACTATGAACATCTTCAAATATTCAATAATGGAACAGTTGAATTGAGGATGGATTTGTATGTGCAAGAAACAAATAAGAATGATCCACATTTAAAAACAGAACGTTGGCTGAACATGCTTGAGTTTTGGGATGAACTGCAAAAGCTGATTGATGACACATCTGAAATGTATAAGATACTGAATCGTGCAGTTCCAATGTATATTTGCGTTACGATTTGCGGTTGCAAAGGACTATGGAATTATGAGGCAAATCTGTTCGGAACAAATACGCCGACCAGAGTTGATAGAAATGAAATTGTATGTGCACCGATTGAAATCAGTAATATTCTGGACGATGAGCAGCGTGCAAGAAGAAAAGAAGATTGCGTTAGAATGACGAAGTATGCGCTAGGTATACGGAAGTGAAAACCGCTGAGAGAAGTTCAGGGGGATGACCAAATGAAAAACGAGGAAGTTAGAAGAACCTGTGTTGACTGTGGGCAAGAGTTTATTATTCCATCAAGTCAACAGACGTTCTATAAATATCGTGGATGGGATCTTCCTAAAAGATGTAAGGTATGCCGAGAAAGGAAAAAGGCAATATGGCAAAAGAAAGAGATTGAAGAAGCAACGAGGCAGTTTGAAAAAGAATTGGCATCGTCTCCTTATACAATAAAAGAAATCTATGAAATTGAAATCAGCGTACCTGCGACAACATTATATGTGATCGGCAATGGCTTTGATCTGGCACATGGTGTACCATCATCCTATTCTAAATTTAGGGATTGGCTCGGAAGACGCAGTGAACTTAGAGAAACCTTGGAAACGTACATCAGAAATGATGCTCTTTGGTGGAACTTTGAAGAAGCATTGGCGGACCTTGATTTAAATTCTCCTTCAATGGCCATTCCAGAAATGTTGGATGCCTTTAATGCATATGATCCAGATGCGCAGATGGCAGATTACTATGCAGCCATCGACATGGCGATGGCACCTGTTGATACCATTACCAATGAACTGCCCAAACGATTCCGTAAGTGGATTGAATCGCTGAATGTGGATGTTTCCAATAAGCCGCTGAAGAACATTGTGAAACCGGGTGCTGAATACTTGAATTTTAACTATACAGAGTTTGCAGAAACGCTGTATGGAGCAAGAGGTATGTGCTATATACATGGATGCAGAAAGAATCATAAAGAAAAACTAATTTTAGGACATTCTTACAAGAAGTTGGTATCAGATCCCAATGTCAAAATGCCAAAGTTTAAAGATAGATTCAAAAGAACAATGGCCAATCTTGCGTTCGATGATGCGATGGTTCATGCAGGATGGTATGATCAGGAAACCACAAAAAATAGCCGACAAATCATAAAAGACCATGAGAACTTTTTCAATGGACTTTCAGATGTCGAAACGGTGGTGGTGATTGGACATTCCCTTTCCGAAGTGGATATGGAGTATTTTGAAAGAATTTGTGGCGAGATACAAGAAAATTCAACATGGATTTTTAGTTGCCACGATGTAGACGGATTGAAAGCTATTGACCTCTTCACGAAAGCGATGGGGATTCATAGCGACAGGGTTGTTGTATTCAGATTGTAAAGGAATCAGGAGGACGAGAAGATGGACGAACTATTCAATCCACAGTCATCCTCTGTCCAGTCTTCACGAATCCTTTATACGCCATCGTCGTTTGCCCGGACATCGTTACTGCATCTGCAAGAGGTCGGATCGTTGCAGGCTATCCACCAGCATACCTCGACCCGAACAGACCTTGTGTCATTTCTATGCTTTGTAGTTCTATTTGGAAAAGGCAGCCTGAAATACGAGGGTGCGAACTATGAACTGGAAGCAGGCGACTGTGTGTTCATCGACTGCCGAAAAGCCTACAGTCATTCTACCTCGGATGACCTTTGGGCTCTCCAGTGGTGTCACTTCTATGCACCTTCTCTTCCAGCTGTATATGAAAAGTATAAAGAGCGTGGTGGCCGACCTGTGTTTCACCCGGCGGATATAAAACCGTTCACTACACTTCTGACGGATATCTACGATTTGGCATCATCTTCCGATTACATACGAGATATGCGAATCAATGAGAAGTTGGGCACTCTGTTAACTCTCCTGATGGAGCAGTCATGGCATCCAGAGAGTGTGACGGTAAGTCGAAAGCGGCTGGAACTGGCAGCTGTGAAGGAGTATCTGGACGAGCACTTTACAGAGAAAATTGTGCTGGAAGAGTTGGCAGAGAAGTTCTTTATCAACAAGTTCTATTTATCCAAGATCTTCAAAGAGACCTACGGTACCACGGTCAATAACTATCTCATCTCAAAAAGGATCACAAGGGCGAAGCAGTTACTCCGATTTACGGACATGACTGTGGATGAAATTGGTGCGGCAGTAGGAATGGCGGATGCAAACTACTTCAGCCGGATGTTCCGAAAAGTAGAAGGCATCAGTCCCAGGGAGTACAGAAAGCAATGGTAAAGCCAATAATAATTGAAACACAGCGTTTTGAAGACTTCCGAGGATGGCTGTCTGTGTTAGCAGAGGAATTCCATGTGCTTCAAATCAACCAAGGATTCAGCAAAAAAGCTGGAACGCTGCGTGGACTACACTTCCAAGAGGGTGAACACGCGCAGGCAAAGCTGGTATCCTGCCTGCATGGTTCAATCTTCAATGTTGCTGTTGATATCAGACCGGGAGATACTTTTGGATACGCCTATGGCGAAATCCTCTCCTTTGAAAATCAGAAGCAGATGTTGATTCCACATGGCTTTGCCCATGGCTATCTGACACTGGAAGATGACACTTTGATGCAGTGGTGTGTAGACAACAACTTTTGCGGGGAGGCAGCCAAGGCGGTTCGGTTTGATGACCCGGATATCAAATGGCAGACAGAGCCATGGCCGAAAGCCGAGTATATTCTATCGGAAAAAGATAAAAGTGCGATGTGTCTCAAAGAATCCTCAAAAATAAACGATGATAAATAAAAATTATCCGTTCTGTTTGGGACAATCAGCCATGTGTTTACATGGCTGCGCTGCTCAGATATGCTGCCTCTTCGTGGCGAGCAGCAGGCAACGAGATCCTGTCTCGGCTAAAGCATGATTTTTGAAGCGAAAGGAGATTCAAGCAAGAGCCATCCTTGTAAAAGAATGGCATAGCAGAATGATCTAAAACCCAATGAACGACTTCGGCCCGAAGCGCCCGATGTCAGAAGATGCAACTGTATCAACTGACACCGTAAAAGCGAAGCGCGGCCGACCGAAGAAAAAGCCTGATTATGACCGGGAGAAAGAAATCGAAGCGCTGCAGCAGAAGGTGATTGATCTTTTTGGTGAACCTTATGATGACCGTGTGGAACGCTCAGAAGAAGCCCCAAGCATTCGGGAGATTGCAAAGGCAGTGGATACGACTCCTCTGACGGTTCGGAAGATACTGGTCACTGTCGGATACTATAGTACGAAACACAGCCGAAAAGTACAGGAACTGTACGAACAAGGGTGTACGATCCAGGAAATCATGGACCAGACTGGGCTGAAAAGAGCTTCTGTACATGGCTATCTGCCATATACAAAAGGAAACTATAATTTGCCCGAGCTGCCGCTGAATGCCGAGCGTAGACGAGTTTATCGGAGAAGAATTGCTGTCTGTGAGCGACTTATGCGGGAAATCAATTCGCCGAGTGCTGAGGAGTGTTTGTGGGATGCGATTGTGGCGTATGCTGGTTATCCGTTTGTGACGGAGAAAGGCTTGCCCCTGAAGTACACTGTAGAAGGCGGAGAAGTATTCTTCAACCGAAAGGAAAAGAGCGTGACGCGGGCAACCGTGATGAGAGCGTTCCATCAGGCAAGAGCGATTCAGGAATCAGAGGGTTGCGTGAGTGGCCCCAAAAAGCTGGGAACTTTTGGCGCGAGTTATCTGTACCCAGTATTTCTTCGGATTGGCGTGTGCTCAAAAAAATCTGAAATTTTTTGAAAAACGGATTTATGGGCATAAGTTGGATTTTGGCATACATGGCTAGATAGGCACGAAAAATAATGAGAAATTCTGGGCTGTCTTGAGCAGTCTTGAAATAGATAAAATTCCAGAAGGGAAGGAAGAAAAATGAAATCAGATAAAAAGCTGGTGATACAAACTGAAAAGAACGAAACACTGGGAGATTTTATTCAGAAATGTCGGCAGCAGTATGGTTGGACGCAGGAGGAACTGGGGTGGCGCACCGGAATTACAAGGGAACATGTGGGTCGCATTGAAAGAGGCAAGTGTATCCCTTCAGTTCAAACGTTATATGATCTTGAAAAGGCCTTGAATCTTCCTGAGTGTTCTCTGGTAAGAAGAGTGAAAGGGCAAGCGGAGGAGGACATTTCACAGGGGTTAGAGGAGAAGGAACAGGTGGGACGTGCCTGTCGAGAACTGGAACTCGCTTTGGCTGCGAATCTGACCAAATCGAATCTGCGGAAGGCAAGCGATGCAATCAGCACCATTGCGAAAATGCTGAATGACACGGAGATGTCCTTAAATAAAAAATAATCTGTGAGATGTCTCTCAAAAAGTGACATGGGTGTCCTTGAGAGTAAGGCTGCACAGAGATAGAATTATAGATGAAGAAATAAGTCAATAGATCGGTGCATTTTCAGCGTATCAGGAGGCAGTACATATGGATCAGGCGACAAACATGGAAACACGGCTTGCAGAGTCAGCTCCGCAGGAACCTGCCCTTGCACAAAGCGGCTCCAATGTGCTGCGCCGCCACATCAAGGAAAATCCCAAGAAAGCAGTTCTTGCCCGTCACCGTCTGTGGCTGGATAGCATCCCGCATGAATATCCCATGCCATATACGCCGTATAAAATTGGGGTGTACATCCGGTATTTCAATCAGACCCGGCATGAGAACTATTTAGAAAAGCACATCCAGCAGTATATGGACGATATTGCCCTATGCCCGCAGTGGACGCTGGTGGATTTCTATGTGGACAGGGGAATGACCGCCCCGCACATGGAGTACTCCAAAGAGTGGTGCCGTCTGCTGGAGGATTGCTTCACCGGCAAGGTGAATCTCATCGTGACGCAGAAGGTCAGCAATGTGTCAAGCGACTGGAAAGAGATGACCTTTATGGCACGGATGCTAGCGGCACAGGAGCATCCGGTGGGAATCTACTTTATTTCTGAGGATATTTTTACGCTGGCCTCGTATTACCAGCCTGACCTGCGAGATACAGGTCTGCTGCCGGAGGGCTGGCAGACCCTCCCGGCGGATGAACTGGATGAGCCGATGCTTTCGACCCTGCCGAAGCCTGCCATGCTGGAACAGGCCGAGCAGCTGAGCCTTGACGAAGAAGCGGATGCAATGGGGTGAACCGAGTGGAAAAGACAGAACTGACCAATGCCCAAAAGCAGAACCGGGTTCGACAGCGCATTACACAGGCATCCATTGATCCGAATAAATATGAGTACATTCCGGCGAAAGAGCAGAACGACCATGTGAAAGCCGACCAGTATCAGCGTGTCGCCATCTACGCCCGTGTCTCCACAGACAACCCTATGCAGACCACATCTTTTGAGCTGCAGCAGAAGTATTACGAGGAACTGGTGGCACAGCACCCTCAGTGGGTGCTGGTGAAGATCTATGCAGACGAAGGAAAATCCGGCACCACCATGCAGCATCGGGATGGGTTTAATGAGATGCTGGCAGATGCGGATGCCGGAAAAATCGACCTGATCATTGTAAAGAATATCTCTCGTTTTGCCCGTAATGTGGTGGACTGCCTGAGCATTATCCGCAAGCTATCCGAGAAGAAGATTGGCGTGCTGTTCGAATCGGAAGCAATTTACTCCCTGAACGATGATTCGCACATGGCGCTGTCCTTTCAGGCCACCATTGCAGAGCAGGAATCCCGTACCCGAAGCCGGAGCATGGAGACCTCTCTGCGGATGCGGCTGGATCACGGATTGCCCCTGACCCCGGAGTTGCTGGGTTTTGTGAAAAACGAGGACGGCAAGCTCGTCGTCAACCCGGAGACCTATAAGATCCCCAAGCTCATGTTCTATATGTACCTGTACGGATATTCCACCCAGCAGATCGCAGACGCCCTCACGAAGCTCAGCAAGCGGACGTATCTGGGCAATCTGAAGTGGACTGCCTCCGGTGTGGCAGCCAGTATGCGGAACGAGCGCTATTGCGGAGATGTGCTGACCCGTAAGCGGTTCACCAAGTTCGCAGCGGATGTTCATGACCAGAAGTCTTTCAAGAACCGGGGAGAAAAGCCCCAGAGCCATTACAGGGATGACCATGAAGCCATCATCGACCGGAACGACTTTCTGGCAGTCCAGCGCATCATGAACAATGCCAGGTTCGGCGGTACGTCCCTGCTGCCGGAACTGCAGGTCATCCCGGACGGTCTGCTGAAAGGCTTTGTTATCGTCCATCCCAAGTGGGGCAGCTTCACCAAGGAGGACTACATCGCCGCCTGCAAGAGCGTGGACAACAACCCGGCAGAGGAAAGCCGGTTAGAGGTGCGGGAGGGCTCTTTCGACCTGACCGGATATGAGGTGGCAGACTTTAAACTGTTCAGCGACCAGAGCGTCCCTGCCATCATGCTCCACAAGGATAGCATTGCCTTCAGTGTGGCAGGCATCCGGGAGATGGATCTGAAAGACAATTATGTAGAACTGCTGGTGCATCCGCTGCGGAAAGAGATTGCCGTGCGCCCCACTGCTAAGGATAACCGCTGTGCCATCCAGTGGGCAAACGGTGTCCGGGGCTATCGCCATTCCCGTTCGGTAGCCGCCAAGGCCTATATCCAGACCCTGTATCAGATCTTCGGCTGGGAGCAGGACAACAACTATAAGCTCTATGGCCGCATCTACCGGGATGGGCAAGATGCCGCCTGCATCTATGCCGGAACAAACGCCAGCGTGTACATCAAAAATAACGAGGTCACCGTGGAGGATGCCACCGGCCAGAACATCGGCCGACAGGGTAAGCGTATCCGTGGTGTAGTGGGGGACTTCGGGCAGGGTGTCGGCAATGGGTACTATGTAGAAAAGAGCATGACCGAGCTTCGGAACCTGACCCGACAGGAGTGGCAGACCCGGCTTGCCGGACAGATGGTCAGCACCGGAACGGAGCTTCAGGTCACATCGTATGATGAATTGCGCAGTTTCATTCAGGAAGAACTGGGAGAACTGTTTGAGGAGGACGTACAGAAATGATGGAAGAGAATGCACAGATGAGCCTGCTGCCGGATGCAGTTGCGGCGGCGCAGATGACGATGACAGGTGAAGAAGAACTCGACCTTAGTGAATATGAGATCGTCCGCCCGGAGTTTTTCGCCCATATCAAGGAACCGGCTCTGACGGTGAATGTGGACAGGATCGGTGTGAACACCGCCTGTGTTCGTCTGATGCCGGATGTGGAGTATGTGCAGATCCTCGTCAACCGAAAAGAGAAGAAGCTCCTGCTCAAGCCCTGCGATGAGATTGAAATCACCGGATACCGCTGGGGTAAAACAAAAGAAGGAAAACGATACCCAACCCAGCGGACAGGGGAACTTTTTGTTCTGACGATTTGTGAACTCATGGACTGGAACCCGGATTATCGATATAAGGTGCTGGGCAAAATGGTGCAGGCCAATGGAAAGTCTCTGATCGCCTTTGACCTCACGTCCAGCGAATGTTTCCCCAAGGTGGTCAATCGGGACGGCAAGAAGGTCAGCAGCCGCCAGTCCGTCTTTGCAGAACAGTGGAGCGGTAAGTTTGGCCCCACCTATTCCGAGAGCCGCCGTTCTCTGGCGGTCAAGACCTTTGATAACTACACGGTTATCACGGTGAACGGGAAGAAAACCGAGGTGCATCCGCAGGCACAGCCGCCGCAGCAGGGAAGTATGGGTGATTCCTTATGAAACAGGACAACGAGCTTGGTTTGCGCATCAGTGCCAAGTATAACCGTATCTACATCCACCGCACAACGCTGAAAGCCATTGGGAGCCCGGAATTCGTGTCGCTGGGCATCCATCCAAAAAGTAAAAAGCTGGTGGTACTGGCGGCAAAAGAATGTGACAAGGAGGCCATGCGCGTCCGGTATACAGAGGACAATATGTTTTGCATTTACAGTAAGGTGCTGTTGGAGGGCATCTGTACGGTGACACCGCAGATCGGGGCACAGGACTCCTGCCTGCTGCACGGAAGGCTGCTGAAGGAACAGAATGCAGCCGCCTTTGACATGAACGATATCGAAATTATCACGGAAGCGGAATGAAGGAGAACACATGAAACAGGTCTGGCAAATCGACCCGGAGTTCAAGCGGCTGAGCGTTCCGCTATCTCCGGAGGAGGAAAACAGGCTGGAGAATAGCCTGCTCCGTGAAGGATGCAGGGAGCCCATTGTGGTGTGGCACGGCTGCATTCTGGATGGGCATAAACGGTATGAGATTTGCAACTACGAGGAAATGGAATACGAAGCAGTGGAAATGGACTTTGCCACCAAGGACGAGGCGCTGCTGTGGACTTGCAAAAAACATCTTGCAACGGCAAAGCCCAATTCCGCTGCGTTTCGGTATCTTCTTGGAAAGAGATACGTTCTAGAACGAATGATGTACAAACAGAATCCAGAGAAGGTACATATTACCTATGTAAAAAAACTGGATCGGGTGGGCGCAGTATGCGGTACACTGGCAGAAGAAACCGGCATGAATCCAGGTACGGTGCGGAAGTATGGAACCCTGGCACTTCAGCTGGATCAAATTGCTGAAAAGGACATGACGATGTTTGAAGCCATCCTTGCAGAGAAAATTCAACTTACTTACGGAAAAGTCATAAAGTATTCGGAGATGGAACCTGCGAAACTGATCAGCACGCGCCGCAGATTGCTACATGATGATATAAAAATGCGCCAGCGAAAGCCGCGTAAAAAAGCAGCAGAAGGCGAGAAGAAAGAAGAAAAGGCGGAGCAGGCGACACCGCTGGAGATGGGCATCAAGGAGATGCCGACGTTTGACCCGGACATGGAATTCCGTGGGCTGGCGCTGACGATCCCTACGTGGATGAATGCCATCGCGCGCACCCGGGCAAAGACAGATATTGATTTGGTGTCCGAATCGACCAAGGCGCAGCTTGCCATGATCCTGCGCAGATTGGAAGAACAAATTACGCAGACGCTGGAGGTAATTGAAAAATGATCCCTGGAGATATGCTGACAGAAGCGCAGCGGCGCTGCATCCCGGATGTGTCCTTTGAATTGATCCCCATCCGAAATCTGGTCTCCAATCAGGAGTACCAGCGCCCGCTATCCGAAAATCATATCCGTAAGGCACTGGAAGAATTTGACGTTTACCAGATCAATCCGGTGAAAGTGAGCCGCCGGGACGGCATCAACTATGTGTTTGACGGCCAGCACACCATCGAGATCATCGCCAGTGAATCCGGTTCCCGTGATACTCCGGTGTGGTGCATGATCTACGATGACCTGAAATATAAGGAAGAAGCCCATATCTTTGCCGACCAGCAAAAGCATGTCAAGGCGCTGTCCTCTTTCGAGACCTTCAAGGCACATATTGAAGCGGATGATCCCAAACAGAAGATGATCGAGGCCATTGTGCAGTCCTATGGGCTGGCAATCACCTCGACCAAGGCAAAAAACGGCATCAGTGCAGTATCTACACTGGAGCGTATCTATGACAAATACGGGCAGGCTGTTCTGGATACGACCCTCCGGCTTGCGATCGCTACATGGGAAGGTGAAAACAACTCTCTTTCCGGCAGTATCCTGATGGGCATTGCCCGCATCGTTGTGGCGTATGGAGATTCGTTAAAAGAGGATGTATTCAAAGAACATGTTGGCCGAGTGTCGGTGAAGGCGATTATCCGTGCGGCCAAAGAACGCCGCCCCGGTGCTCTGGGTTATTCCGAGGCGATGATCATTGAGTACAATAAGAAAAGTAAGTTCCGCCTTTCGCTGAAAACACTCTATGGCGGAAAGCAGACCTCGGACGAGGATGAATTTGGAGAAGAATAATGTAAAAAAAGGCTTCCTGTGCCGCTCGTGCAGGGAAAGGGGCAGAATGTAGGATGTCTGGCTATAACGAAATTGGTGCGATGAATTTTGCAGAAGGCTTTTTACTAGCCGGTGGACAAGCAGATATACTGCACAAAATAATTGTAAAAGAGTATGATCTGGACGCGGCAACTGCTAACTGGCACATTGAGCAGGCACAGCAATGGGCGGTGCGGGCAAGGAAGGCGCTGAATTGCGGAGGCGGTGAGGAAAATGAAAACCGATAAGTTTATGTACCTGCCAACGATGACACAAGATGATTTGCAGAGAACATAGGAAAGGAAGATTTCTTCCGCAGATTCGGAAACCCTGCGGTGATCCGCACGCAAGCGGGGGAAGATTACATCGTGCTGAGTGCCGAATTATACGATCGAATGGCAGAACTATGTGGCTTTCCGGGAATAGAGGAGTTAATTGAGCGTGAACCGAGAACTTGATGGCTGCTATTTCCGTATAGTGCGGGACGGCGTGGGGCAGTTGGTGTGTTTTACGGATTTGACAAAAGAAGAACGCACGGCACTGCTGGCAGACAAGGATACGCAGTTCCTGAAAAATCTATGCTGCTATCTGGCAGATCGAATCCAAGAGCTAGGAGATATCATCGAGGAGCAATCCCGGCAGCTTCTCATGGATGATCTGGCAATAGGGCGGATATCTGGCGAGGAAAATGGTTGGATTCCAGCAGAAGATGCGCGGCAGCACTTTACGGAAAGAATATGACGCCGCGAGGAAAGAAGGCTGAGGGATGAACGCATTTGATGTGGACTACTGGATTGGTGTCATGTGTAGATGCAGTTGGACACCGCGAACCTTGGATGAAAAGAGCCAGCACGCCTTGATGCACTTATTCCACCTGACTGACCAGATTGCCCCTGTCGGCCGGGATAACCGCCGTGAATTCTGGATCACAGCAGAGCGCGGCAGCGTCGAGGATTTTCAACCGTATTACGACGAAGATGCTACCGAAGAAGAACTTGCGGAAGCCATGCAGGAGCAATATCCGAAAGAAGAATACTGGTACAAATTCGTATCTGTCCATCACACGGATTGCCGAAAAGGGGAGTTCTTTGGCATGTTTCTGAATGGGAAACCCGTCCTGAGCATCAATGATCCCAATGAGGACGAAAATCCGTTCAATGCAATCGAACTGATCGACTGGCTGATTCAAATGGCAAGTGGTGTTCTGGACAAGCTGCGCGCAGGTACTTATAATGCTGAGATTCAGGAAAAGCTGCCGGATGATTACAAATACGGCGTGATCTCCCGGAAGGATTACTGGGATATTTACTCGGAAGACCGTGCAGATTACCGCGGCGCATTTAAAGAGTGGCAGATTGAAGAATTTTTGCGCTGCAAGGATGAGTTTTTGGAGGGCTATATCCCGGAAAACTGCTTGCAAAACATGACTGCCCGTGATTTTTATGAAGCCTGCGCAGTGTGCTATAAAGCCGTTCAGGTGGAACAGCGGGTGCATTTTCCTTTCAAGGACTCCAAGGAGGAACACCTGCGGTATAACGGAACAACGCCGAAAGAACTGTATTATATGTTCGCAGACGGCCGGGATGATGGTCTGTCCTGTGTGCCATTGGATGATGCCGCTGCATTTGCCGAATGGCGCAATCAAAAAGGGCCATACTATGAATTCAACGGGCACCATCCATGGGAAATCCTGCCGTCTGGCTCTGTGGAATACAGCATGCACCTGCAGATTATGAAATCATCAGACGGATTTTATTATGGACTCTCCGGTAGCACTTTTCACCGCAGCAAGGACACGATCCACAGCTATCTTGCCATGCGCAAAGCGGGATTGCCGGTAAAAATCTACGATGGTTTGAAGATGGCGGCGCGTTTTGAAGAAACTGATATGATCGGCATTGTGCCGCAGGGCAGGTCAGCTTCCTATGTTGATCGCATTATGCAGTACGAAATTACGGATGCCGTACATTTGTCCGACGATGAAAACCCAGAGCGAGTTGCTGCAAAAGCCATCTGGCAGCCAGAAATAGAATGCAAACTTCTGTAAAGGAGAAAAACGGTAATGAGTGATATGCTGTTAGATATCCAATACGATCCAGATCAGAATAATTACATTTACAGTTTCCGAATGTCTGAGGAGAAAAAGCATGATCTGGAAAAGCGGCTGCAAGGTTACGGCGCGACGCTGGAAGAAGCGATACCCAACTATTTGCAGGCTGTTATGGATCAGGAAGATAAAAATACAAAGGCCTAAATATAAAAATGTCTCCCCGTGGGACACATCGAAAACGAGAGGTGTGGGGAGTCCTGTCCCCACTATTATATATGTTGGACTTGAAAATTGCAAGGCGGTGAGCACATGATTTATATCACGGGAGATACCCACGGAGATTTCCGAAATGTAGCGCGTTTCTGCAAAAAGATGCAGACCAGCAAAGACGATGTCCTGATTATTTTGGGTGACGCAGGCATCAACTATTATGGCCCCGAACAGGACAAGCGGAAGAAAAAGTATCTGGAATCACTGCCCATTACGATTTTTGCGATCCATGGCAATCATGAAATGCGGCCGCAGACGATTCCGACATACCATGAAGTAGACTGGAACGGCGGCAAAGTTTACATGGAAGACGACTATCCCCATATCCTGTTTGCCAAAGACGCAGAACTGTATGAGTTGAACGGACTGCTCACTTTTGTGGTTGGTGGCGCATACAGCGTAGACAAGAATTATCGTCTGCTGCACGGCCTTGCATGGTGGCCGGACGAGCAGCCATCTGATGAAATTAAACGTCAGGTGGAAGAAAAGCTGGAGGGGATAGACTGGGAAGTTGATGTGGTTCTGACGCATACAGCACCATTAAAATACGAGCCGACAGAAGTGTTTTTGCCGATGATCAACCAAAGCACCGTGGATAAGTCGACCGAGCAATGGTTGGACAGCATCGAGGAGCAACTATATTATGACAGGTGGTATTGCGGGCATTACCACACCATTAAGAAAATCGATAAAATTCAATTTATGTACAACGATTTTGATGAATTTCCTGAAAATGAAGATGGCGAAATCGATGATGAAGATGAACTGTGTTATGAATGCAGTTTATATGGAGATAACTCGTATTTATAGCAGTTTTCAAAATTAAAGCGCATATCCGCAGAAGCGGAACCAGCCGGA
>ERZ1026866.1005-NODE-1005-length-15420-cov-9.131598_pt1 | contig 15420 bp, 10 predicted proteins | sample MGYA00380163_ERZ1026866 | MGnify/ENA primary metagenome ERZ1026866 (study PRJEB33269, sample SAMEA4719799) | human gut metagenome | biome: human-associated habitat; feature: organic feature; material: feces | place: Cameroon | collected 2013-10 ...
GCTCAGTATTCTACGTATCGCTTGAGGACAAGCTCATGCGTCTGTTCGCATCAGAGAAGATCGCAAGCCTTATGGACAAACTCGGATTCCAGGAGGGCGACCGTATCGAGAACCCGATGATCTCACGCAGCATCGAGCGTGCTCAGAAGAAGGTGGAGGAGAACAACTTCGGTATCCGTAAGCACCTGCTCGAGTATGACGACGTGATGAACAAGCAGCGTACCGTTATCTATGAGAAGCGTCGTCACGCTCTCATGGGTGAGCGTATCGGCATGGACATCACCAACATCATCTGGGACCGCGTCGTTAACATCATCGAGACCAACGACTACGAAGGCTGCCGCGAGCAGTTCCTCAAGGTGCTCGCTATGGAGTGCCCGTTCTCAGAGGAAGAGTCTGAGAACGTAAGACGTGAGGATCTGGAAGAGAGAGCTTTCCAGTCAGCAATGGCTACCTTCAAGCGCAAGACAGACCGCATCGAATCAGTTGCATGGCCTATCATCAAGCAGGTGGAGGAAAACCAGGGTGCCATCTACGAGCGCATCATGGTGCCAATCTCAGACGGCAAGCGTGTCTACAACATTCCTTGCAATCTCAAGGAGGCTTACCGCACAGAGGGCAAGGACGTCGTTAAGCAGTTTGAGCGTGTCATCATGCTCCACATCATTGACGACTGCTGGAAGGAGAACCTCCGTCAGCTCGACGAACTGCGCCACAGCGTGCAGAACGCTTCTTACGAGCAGAAGGATCCGTTGCTCATCTTCAAGCTCGAGAGTGCCAAGCTGTTCGACTCAATGGTGAACGACATGAACAACCGCATCACAAGCATCCTTACACGCGGTCAGATTCCTGTACCTGAGCAGGAGCAGCCTGCAGCAAACGCTGATGCAGAGCAGAAGTAAGACTTAAGAAACTCTGACGTCAAGTAATTGACAGCAGAAACATATACTGAAAAGGAGGAAAGCCGATAAAGCTTTCCTCCTTTTTTGTTCCAACAGGTTTATAATTCGTGAGGTTTTACCCCAGTTCGGGATAAGAAATAGTTCATAAAAAAGCTACACCTTGCGTGCAATAACAGAGGCGAGATAATAGCATTTGTTAGTTAGTATATATAAACTTCTCCCTGCTGTAGATTTACAGCAGGGAGTGATTTTATAAAAACATTTTGTAATTTTGCACTTGGACAAGGATGCTGCACGCCGGTCTACGCTTGACTCCGCTATTGTCTTCAAGTAGGTTTCCTGCATTTTCTGCATCAGAATGTTTGATTTTGGGTAGCCTAAAATCTTCGTTGTCTTTTGCGTATTGCCTCAAGTCGCATCATGGGGTAAGGTGATTTTGTCTCTTGCGACTACACCATAAGGATTCTTTACGAAAACGAGTCGTTTTAGAGAGGTATCCGCAACCACAGATATCAAAAATATTACAGGTTGCGGATTTTAGGGTATATTAAAACACTCGCTAAAACATACTGATAAGTCGTGTAAATCTATCAAGATTTTATAGATTTCCACGACTTATTGATACATTTTCTTTAGATTTTCGATTTAACCCAATCGCATTTTACATGCAATAAAATCTAACAAGCACGGAAAGCAGCAACATTTACCAACATGCTTCCTGCCGTGTCCACTTCTCCTTGCTCAAACATTGTCAAGGCAATGGATATTGCCTCGTTCTCGTCAGAAGCATTAACAACGATACTCACCACATCCATGTCTGTGGTGAGCTCTACTTGATACATATCCATGTTACTATTTCAGAATTTTCTTCCAATCCTCAAGCTTCGTCTCAAACTCTATTGAGTTATTATTAGACGAACTTTCCACAATAATAATTTCAACATCGTCGTAAAGATCAGAAAAGTACTTATCAAAATAATCCCTTGCCTTACTCTTTCCATTAATCACAATTCGTCTTATGCTTGGATGCGACTCCAACAGCTGCGGAATATTATTAGGTCTCTCTCCTCCAGAAATATTGGAATCCAAACTTCCCTCTCTATTGGCAGCAGAAAGACAATCCCATAAGGCAATATGATGCTTCATCAGAAACCCTTTGCAGTCTGGTCCCTCACCAAACAATCCATGCATCAACTTCCAGAATGAGTTCTTTGATTTATTCTGATAATAAGCCTGCTCCCTAATGGAAACATCACTTGGCAAAGAACCAAGAATCAAAATCTCCGAATGTTCATCCACCCAAGGATCAAGTCCTTCCTTGAAGTTTTTATTATCTTGTGGTTCAGTATTCTTTGAGTTTTGAATCTCATTATTGCCAAGCCGTATCTCATTACTTTGATTATCATCATTATTGCACAAAAATTTAGCCACATCATCTGATTTCATATACTTATCTTTATATGTTATTTTTATAGTGCCATTTTCGCACAGACGAATAAAATCTGTTGAATTCATGTCTTTTGCAAAATCAGATATATAGAAACCCTTTTTACGAATTTTCCTTCTGATAGACTTCTGCTCATTATAATCTGCATTGTCCTTCTGCAAAAACAGCTGTTTTAATTCTTTAATCACATCCATTGTAAACGTGTCACGTCCTTTCATAATTTTGTTTAAGTTTAATTGTTAATCCTCGTGTTCCGTTGTAAACAGAACACGAGGGCTATTATTTATGTTACTTTATTTTTCTTTCTTCATTTAGAATCTAAATCTCTTCCAATTGTTCCTCATCTTCCTTCTTGTCATTCAGGAAAGAAAGGAAAAGCTTTAGGAATGCAGTCTCCTTAAAGAAGTAATTTGGATCTTCCTCCATCTTTTCGTATATGTAAGAGAAACCAAAATTGGCGTATTGCTCCATCTTGTCAATAAGTTGGTCAACAACTTTTCGAGCTGTAATTTCGCCTTTATCCAAAGCAATAAGGTCAATATCGGTTTTAGCCACAAGAGCAGCAAACATAAAATTCCGTATTTCACCATAAGATCTTCTTCCAAGACGATTTTCTTGATTTCCCCAATATTGTATTGGCTGTCCGAATGACTTTGTCTTAGCTTTGTCTTCAATCAACGGCTTTGTTTGGTCAAAATACAAACCAATGAAAAAGGCAATTATAAAAAGTTCATAACCCGCACCAAATATCTTAGCACGAGCTGCTTGATATGATGTTGTACCTCGCCCATATTCGGTAAACACATCTATGACAGACTCTTGATAACGTTTCTCCCACTGAGGATTGCGCTTGCTCCATAAGTCGAATAATGATTCCATAGTTATTTTATTTTTTCAACGATTGTCCTAATTGTTGCCATATTATGGCTATCAAAATTATCTGCCTTTCTTATACGATACACACCACATGTCAACTGGTCGATTTCGTTCAGGCGAAGCTGACCCTTTGTTATGAAATCCTTAGTAACAATGATACATTGCTTATTGATTTTATCTATAACATTGTAGAAGCCCTCTTCCTTTGAATCACCGAATGAAGATGTAGCAGCATCGAATATCAACGGATAATTCTCATCACGTTTTTGGTCTGTAAAATCAGAAATCGCAAACAACACCGACATATACATGACTGTCTCTTGAGAGCCAGAAGGATTCTTTATCTCGGTTCCGTTAGAGCTATAAAGCCTAATCTCGGTAGACTCCTCAACAGTCTGACGCAAACGTATCTCTCCATGGAAGTCTTGCGCACTAAGTCTTTCCAAATACTCATTGGCACACTCCTCCAAAGCAGATAGGAATCGGCGCAGGTTTTCCTTCTTAGCCTTTCTAAAAGCCTTTGCTATCTCTTCAAACACACGATGAACGTCTCTATAGACTTTCACTTGACCATTTTGCGGATTCAAATCATTAAACTGTTTGCGCAAATCATCCTCTTCTGCCTTTAAGTCTTGAAGGTCGCGTTCCAACTCCACAAGACGAGTTTCTGCACGTCCTTTTTGTTCGAACATTCCTTTAATGTCAAGAAAACTCTTTTGCAGCAACTCCTCTGACACATTACCAGCCTGTATCAGTAAGCGAGCTTTTTCATCTTCTGTTTCTTGCTTTTTCTCTTCAACCTTCTTTAATTCTTCACGAAGACGGTCCTCAAGACCTAATCTATCAAATATATCTGTTGAAATATGTGCTACACGAGCTTCGGTATTTCCTCCTAATCTAATGCTCATATTATGCAATTCTTCGATATATCCACTTGTGAACAGCTGCTCACGTTCTACAACTGCTTTTTCTTCTATTTGCAATTTGGCGGCAATATGCTTTTTGTATTCATTTAGCTTATTCACCATAAAATTGTAAGCTTTAGAACCTTCAGGAGCTTCGCTTCCACAAACTTTGCACACATGGTCATGTATCATCTCCTCCATGGTCTCCTGATTTGGCAAGTACCAAGGTAATTCAGCTACGTTTTCCGACAACATACCACGAACCTCTTGCAAGGCTTCCTTTTTGCCAATTTCCTTGGCTTGCTCCTCTACAAAGGCTTTCTCCTGTTGTCTTTTTTCTCGACTAAAAGCTGAACATTTCTTTTTAAATTCGGTTAAAACAGAAGGGAAGGCACATAATATCCATAGTTGGTCCAACAATGCAGTATTCTTATTTACCTTACTTATGTCTGCTCTTAACTTAATATATTTATCCTTCTGAGTTTTTAGACGTTCACTTATCTCGTTAAATCTTTCTGTTGTCTCCTGATTTTGTTCTAATTCTTCAAGTTTTGTTGAAAAAACCGACACAGATAGTTTCTTGTCTGCTATTTCTTTTTTCTTGTTACATATATCTTCAGACACACGTTTCAACTGACTCTCAAGTTTCCCTGCCTGAGTCGCTATTTTCTGGTCTGACTTACATTCTTTTTGATAAGCCTTATTAGATTTATCTTCCATTTCAGCAGAGATTTCAACCAATTTGTCAAACTCTCTCACATCAGAAAATTTATCAACTAGCTCCTTTAATGCTGCTGCATTTTGGAAAACATTAAGAGTAGACTCACCCTTGAACATACTAAATCTTTGGATAAACGCATCAAAACATCTATCCATAAGAGTCTTTCCATTCACTACTTCACGCCCTGCGCCTGTATCCTCATAGCCTCGGAAAGTAATAGCAGAAGTCTTGAATGAGGTCTCCGACGTGCGCTCAAAAGTAAAGCGTTTTTCAACAATCTTTTCGCCATCATGGTCGAAAACCATTCTTACTGCTACTTCATCGCTTTCGCCAATTTCCAACTTAGACTTGCGCATTTCCGACGCATTGTCAATGCTATTATTTTCTGTTGCCGTGTTAAACAACCATTGCAAAGCCTCAAAGAAAGTTGTCTTGCCATCTCCATTGTCACCAATGACAAGAGTCAGTCCTTCAGAGAACTCAAATTTATTTTCCCCATAGTAACTACGGAAGTTACGTATAGATATTTCCTTTATTATCATACGTTTCTCTTTAAATATTCTGTTACTTCTTTGTATATTTCTTTCTCTGTTGCTTGTTCTGCTGAACGTTTGATAATCTGAGCAACAGCGCTGACAACTACATTGTCAGAATCAATAGCTTGGTATATTGATGTGACTTCGGCTGGATTATAATCGCCAAATTTCATCAAGTCGGGGTCTGTAAGAACAGCCTCAAGCATCTTGTCGTTATTTGAAGTATATGCCATATATTTTTTATAAAATTGTTATGTTATAATATGTAGTAATGTCATCAAGTTCGGTGTAAGTGAAGTCTGCATTCTCTGACAAAGAAGCAAAATCCCTTACACGTCGCATTTCCATTTCGAGCAGCTTGCGCTCCATGTTGTAACTCTCTGACGCGGAATTGATCATAGGCGCAACTATCAAGTCGTGGATTACAGCATGGTATTTATCCTTGTGCTTTCGCAGGATTCTACCTCTGCGCTGTATGAATTGTCGAGGATTGCCTGTACTTGCACAGAATATAGCCATCTCGCTACGTGGAACGTCCACGCCTTCATCAAGACATTTCATAGAAGTAAGAACTTCCAAATCGCCATTGGCGAAATCCTCAAGAATCTTATTCCTGTTTTTCGACGAGGAAGTGAATTCTCTTACTGTAGTTGTGCGACTTATGCTCATCACTATTTCTGTATACCTATCTATAAGGTGCTGTGAAGTTTCATCCTCACCTACAACATCCTCCACATCGAAAACGTCTGATGTTTCATCCGGTTTGTTACCTTCCGGCACATAAACCAATGTGTATTTCAAATTACCCTTTTCCTCATACCTTTGCTTCAATATATTACGGAATGTCTCTTCCTTGTTCTTAGCCTTATGTATTATACGCTTTCGCTTCAGCAGCAAAGCCATGAGAATATCATCGCCTTGTGGAAAAGACGAACTATCGTAGTTGAAAAATTTAGCCAACTGCAATGATATCTTTATGTACTCCGCCATCTCTTCATCATCCAAATATACCACATGAGGATAATAATAATAACGGCACAAGAAACCATTGTCAATAGCCTCACGCATTGAATATTCAAATGTAAAGCCCTTCTCACTTCCAAAGAAACCAGCCAACCTGCTGTTTGCCACATCGTCGTACTGACGGCTGGGAGTTGCCGACAATCCTATGCGACGGAGATACTTTATGCCATTGAGCCTGTCAAGGATTCTGCCAGCACCCATATTATGAGCCTCATCAGCGATAAGAAGAGTTTGACTCATAGAAAAGCCATTCAAGGTATTAAATACATTGGCACGAGCAAATGAGGCATAGGTTGAAATGATGATAAAGGAGTCGTCGCCATCTGAATAATTGAAAGCCTCCTTCATGTGCAAAGCCTCAATCTCATCCTTCCATCTTCTGTTGCGAGAATATACTTTATAGATGTTCTTGAAATTGAACTTACGGCATTCTTCAACCCATTGTTCAACCAATATTTTAGTCGGCACAAGTATTATTGCCTTGTAATAGCCCTTGCGCTTGTAAATCTCCAACAGACAATTAAGCGATGTGATGGTTTTGCCCGTACCAGTAGCCATGGCAAACAGACCTCGCTGCTTATTGTTCTTCCAATTCTCAAAAGCCTTTTTCTGATATTCGCGCGGTCCTGACGGATAAGGGAAATGAGGTATGGATTCATATTCTTCATCATGCGCTCCAACCTTTTCTTCAATTATCTTTCGAGCCTCCTTTTCAGCCTTGATTCTTTTCAACTTACGCTCCACGTCAAGCAGTTCGTCAATATCCTTATCTTTGAAAGACGAAGTTATTGCTGTTTCAAGTTTGTCAGCCGATAAATACTCAATACCTTTCTTCTGATGATTCATGATAGCGTCAAACTCTTCACGTTGGTTTTGAATTCGCTTGCGTATCATCACATCAAGCGAGTCGCTACGGTCAATCTTTATCTCCTCAAGATTATTGAACAATCCGCTTATTGTGAAATTGGCAGACCCAGTGAACGATGTCACGCTGTCACCATCACGAAATTGTCCCGACTTGGTATGGGCGATGCCTTTACGGTTGCGTGGACGTATGATACGAATATCTATACGCTTGTTGTAGATTAAGAAAGCTAAACAGTCGAAGAACTGCTGTTGGTATTCATCAAAAGTCTGTCGCAAGGTTTCAAAGTCTGTCAGGTCAAAACATTCTATGATTGTACCATTCACTCCCTTATTGATAGCTCTCTTGTCAGCTTCCGAAACTATCTGATTTATAACAAGGCGCATTCTTCCACCGTTCGCAATGAATGTGGCAAAGCCATCAGCGAGCACACTTATTGCAGCTGAGCTAAAATAGCCCAACTGCAAATCAAACTCGTTGCTGTTCCTCAAAGCATCGTTGAAGAACTTCTCTGGCGAATTGTATTCTCCAGGACGATATGTGCCGTCTTCTGCCCAATCTACCTCGTATAGCATAAACCTATAGTTATCAGATGAAACAATTAGTGCACATTATCTCGTCACCGAACAAGTCGACAAGTGTAGTGCCTTTTTGCTTTGAGCGGTTTTCTTCCTGCCGTTTAATAATGTCGAGTTTTATCTTTCGTATTCGCTCTGGCTTAATCAATTCGGCAAGACTCTCACCTTGATTCCACGTATAGCCGTCTTTCTCAAACTCCATCGCCTTCTTGTAAAGGTCTGGATGCTGCTCATAAAGCCATATCCATTCTATCTTCTGCTGGAAGAAACAGAAGTAGCAGCCCGAACGGCTTCTGCAATAAGTGCCCGTCTTGCCGTCCACCTCAAAAGGAATTTCCTCATAATAGGTTGGCACTCCTACTCCACTCTCGCGCAAGAGACGGAATATGTCGTCCTTGACAAGCACCTCGTCATTATCAATCAAAGGAAAGCTGTCGAGTTTGCCTATTGGATATTCTGTTGTCTTCAAGTATTCAAACACCACATGATTGAACAGCTTAACGTCAATGTCGAGCAAGGCATTCAATTTCTTGGAATAATAGAACTGCTTGGATATCGGGCGTTTCAGCACTTCCATTATATCCTCACGCTGATAATCCTTGCACAGACTGTCATACAAAGCTATGATTTGCTCCTGCTGGTCGTTGTGAAGCACCTTGTTTATAACGTCAATGCTCCATATATTGCGACGGAAAGGGAAAACAGCCTGAATATTGGGCTTGGAAGATATATAGCCGTCACGATCCTCGTCGCCACGTATTCCTACATACGACACAGCATAGTCGTCGCCTACATAACGCTCAAATTCTGCAAGTTTCATTTTTTGAGTACACCATCTTTGTTGCGGCGATGGAAGGAAACCTCCAGCTGCTTTAAGAAAATGCTCAAAGGGAGTTGGCTCCGGGCTGCCCTCAGCTGCTCGAAGTCTTTTTATTGTTCCCAAATATGCTGACAATCTTTCTATCAGCAACTCTGTCTCCGCCAGCTCGCATCCTGTGTCGGAGTTGTAGTATTCTATCTTCAGTTGAGGATATTTCTGTTTAAGGTAGATTGCAAGGGCTGCACTATCCTTTCCTCCAGAAATTCCAAGAATATGTCTTACTTTCATTTTGCCATCTTTTTGTTTAACACTCTCAACAATGTGCATATAGCCACATTATCATTGTCGGTATTTGCAAGAGCCTCATCCAACAGTTTCTCCAGCTCGTCAGCTTTACTCTCTTCCGTCTTAGGCAGTCGGAATGTCTGTGACGAGAGGTTCTTGCCCTTTGTTGCCACCATGTCAACCGAGAAGCATTCCTCATTGTCATTGGCAGCTACGTCCATGCGTGAGATGTCGGAATATTTCTCGCATTCACGAAAAAGCGTCACAAGGTTATGCACAAGCTTTTCTTCCTGATCATCGCGCAAACGTTCAAGTGGTTGCTCCAAAGCAGTATAGCATATTGACTGATACCACTCCTTGCGATTGTCAAACTCTGCCATGACGTGATTGTAGAATTCCTTCAGTCGGTCGGTAAGCAAATGCTCGTTGACAGAGGCGAAACGTTGGCGTATTTCGACCACGTACTCAGAATAATCATATTCCTCGATACTGAGGGCATCCAAGACGCTGGATTCTATACGGTCAATTAGGTCGTTGTAGCATGAGCGCAATTCTCTTACTGCACGATTAACGACATAGCAGAACTCCTCCACCTTTTCCTTTTTCTGCAAAGCCATCTTGTCGAAGCCTAATGCTTCGGGCAGGTCCTCAAAGAAGGTTTTTTCGGGGTCCTTAGCCACGGCAAGCGTGTCACGGAAACGTGCGGTCTGCTCATGATTGAACTTTCGTGTGTGCTTGGCATAATCATTAAGCTGTCGGCTATAGAAAAAGAAGAACGGCTTTATTGTCTCCACAAAGTCATCGCTCTTCACCTCCCCAAGAGCATTTACATTCAAGAACTTGCGATACTGGTTAAATATATCCATACGCACCCCCGTCACGTCAAGTGCCTTGACACTATAGTCGGATGAATGTTTCTGAAGCAACTCGAAGAACTCCATGTTCACGTTCGGAATATATGCTCCACCATTGCCATATAGCGAGTATTCCTGTTTCTTTATGTATAGATACGTTGGAATCCAGAAATCAAGAAAACCTTGTTTCAGCTTATATGGACGTGCAGACAGAAGCTTTACAAGTTCTGATATCTTGCGCGGCTTATTTGTTGTTGAAGCCAAGAAATCCTCACAGGCATCCCATAACGGCTTGATTTCTTCATTGGAGGGCTGACTCGCAAAAGCGCCATCCGCATGAAGTCCCGTATGTTTCAACAGAGAGTAATATATTGTCTTCTCTGGTGGAAACTTGTCTTTTGCAAATCCGAAGTCTACCTCATTTCCTTGGTTGAGCATCGCCGTGAGATATTTCACACGTGCACTTGATATCGAACCGCTCAACTTGTGGCGATTGAAAAGTTCGTTGTTCATTACAGGTGTCTTATGATACACCGTATTGCAAACGAACGAAAGAAGTTCGTTGAACATACGGAAGGTCTTCACCTCCACCTCCTTGCCACCGAATATCCATGTCACATAATCGTTATATGAGAACAATGCCTCGTTGAGCGACTTGTCCAACAATATCTTTTCATATTCCAAGAGATTCTTCACCTCAGTTATTGCCACATGGTCAGACTTGTCAAGAAGCACCTTACTAAGAATATAGTTATACTTCTCTACCATGTGCAAATGGTCTACAAGCTCATCTGTGTTATTAAAACATGCAAACACTATTGCATTTCCACACTCTGCACTCAAAGCAAGCGTGTCGTTTACAATATCCTTCTTCGACGAGAATATCAGCTGTATGTAACCATCGGTATCTCCAGTAGGCACTTTGTCCTGACCCTCCTCCAATATCTCATATTCGAAATAGCGCGGAGTGCCCTTCTGGAAATAGCACATCTTGACTGGAGCTATCTTCTTGAAACAATAGTTGCGTATCTCGTCAACATAATTTACGGGACGGCTCACCACGAGTCCTGCCTTTCTTATTTCATTCTCTATGTTAATGTCTGTTCCGTCAAAAAGGATATACCGTAATTTGTAGCTTGCGAAGCGAATAATCTTGTACTGCTCAAGCAAGTTGAGTATGTGAAGAGCATCTTCCACTCCGAGTGCAATGCTTACATAGTTGGCAGTTTGCTCCCTCGTCATCTTGAACGAAGAATTGCCAAGCAAATTAAGCAGTCCAATAGTCTTTACAATCTTTATTGCCCCAAGCAGCTCGTTCTTTGTCTCCCATGCTTGTCCCTCAATACGTTCAAGAGCCACCTGCATAGAACTCCATTGCATCGAGTCGGCATTGGCATCCTTCAGATATGAGTAGAAATTCTGTAATATATAATCGTAGCAATTGGCAATGCCATAGAAGCCATCTTTGTATTCACTCAAAGAGCTGGCACCCTTTGCGTTAAGAAACGAGAACAGCGAACGCTCATTCTGCCCATAACGCTGTATAGCCTGTGTCATAGCGTAAGCCGAGAACGGCTCCAACGGATAAAGGGCATTAGCCGTGTCCGAATTGAAACCATCCGAAACGAACTTTGTTGCCTTGGCAAGCTGGCACAACTTTTCCATAGACTCGGCGTTAACACCAACATCGTTTTTTGCATTCAGTTGGGTGGAAGCAAGGTAAAGCAATTGCTCAACTGGCTCTATAAACACAAGTTCCTTGAAGCGTCCCTTCACCTTAGTCCATTCCTCCTTCTGCAAAGTAGAGAGCTTTCGAGCGTAAGCATTGAAGTTCTGATGAAGAGTGGTTACAAGAAGAATTTGCCTTGTTGACACATTCACAAACTCAGCCAGCTTCTGCATGAAATACAACTCCTGCTCCGGATTGTTCTTCGCAGCATGTTCAAGCACCTTGCCAAACTCATCAATGAAAATAACGAGAAACTTACCTTGCTTCTTTGCTTGGTTATAGATTTCACGCAATCGATCAAGCACATTGTCAGCCGTTCCGTCGACCGACAATTTATCACGCATCAACGAGACTAAGTCTTTATAGTCGCCTACTATCTTCAGCACATCAAACTTTGCATTAGCCGACAAAGTCTGTGGATTCAGAAGGCTGTAGGAACCTTTACTCTGCAAGTCCTTCTCCAAAGCAAGCAGAAAGCTTGACTTACCAGTGCCATACGAACCGATAATAGTAAACGAATGTATGCCTGTGCGGTAGCCATCCACAAGTCCGGATGCCACATCACGTGCATTAGGGGTAACTATATATTGGAAGTTCTTGCTTAGGCCTTCCTCTATATTTGCCGACAAACTAAACTGCTGCATTTTTGTAGTATCTGTTAAGTAAATCAATAGGTTCAATGTTCTTGCCTTCCTTGAATAGAAGCTGGCGTATTCCTGCATTGTCGCTGTATTGCACATATTCAGAATACTCAACGCTTATCTGCTGCATCATCTCTATCACTTCAATATCGGTCATGCAAAATATTAGTCCGACATTCTGCAATATGTCATACGACACAGTACGGTCCTCGCCTTTCATCGTGAGGATAGCATAAAAGAAAATCTCCAATGGCACAGAACGTTTTCCGTCGATATTGAATGCAAAAGACTTGTCTGTTCTGTCGTGCCTTATAAGATTCAAGTCTATCAGAAGAGAAGAATAGTCCTCATACGACTTGGGACTTGAAGGCTGTGCATAATTCTGAGTAAGTACACCAAAGTCCTTGCCCACCGTATTAGCATTGAATTGTTTCTGCTTATTATCTTCCGTCATAAGGCGTTTCACATAATTCTGTATTTGCTCTTTGTCAAACTGCTTGCGCTCCTTCTGATAACGAAGAAACAAAATATTATAGAGAGTGGCTTCTTGAGTTGCAACAAGAAGGAAATGGAGAAGCCATAACGTACCAAGACTTTCTATGTATCTGTCTTTCCCATTTTCTTTATCAAACAAATAATTGGCTATCGGCGTAGATTTGTCTTGTTCGGTCAATCCCAGAACCTTCAACCAATAGCGTATTGAAGCAACCATATTCTTGCCTACTCCCAACTCAACAACAGAGTTGGGGTCGTTGAAATTATTACCTTCAACAATATAGTCGTATCCCTTTATAGGCCACAACATTCTACATGGGAAGGATTCATGACCAGAGAAAACGTATTTTATGTACATAATAGATCCTAACGTTCTTCATTATATCTCCGACAGAACCCAAATATCAGAACAGTTTGACCTAAGTTATCTTTCATGGCTCTTAAAAACAGAATGCGTGGGTTCTTTCTCCTTCGCCCGTTCCGCAAACCGTAGGCCTTCGCATTGCCCAATCACAGAAACGAGCAACTGCAGAAAGCCCACGCATAATTTATACTATATAATCCCATACGTGGGAAGCCGTACACACACGTACCCATTGCAAGAACGAGACGTATGTATACGACAAACCACGGCAGGGTATACAATATACCTACCGTGGGCATCTACGTTGCCATCTTGTCTTCTGTGATTTGTAAAGGTGCGAAGTTTACGGTTTGAAAGACAAGCGTCAAGTAAACGCCCTATTTATAAAAGTCAGCACCCACCCGCTTATTCCCCCTTTCGGGGCTTTCTGCATGGCAGATACCAAATACAAAGTTAATGATTATTTCTTTAATTTCAATACCGTTTTCTCTTTTTTTCTTTTCTGCTTATACAACTACATATTTTTCCTCTCTACATTTTGTTTTTTTCCATTAACCATCTCTTCAGTAATGGGATGTAGTTAAGGGCAATTACTCAGCACATATCTTCTTGTCTAAAAACATGTTCTTTATGTCTAAGCGGACGGTGTCTTCTTGTCCGCCATGCAAATATCGTACAAAGAGTAAAAAGCTGTTACAAAATAAAAATTGATTATAGAGTTCCGATTTGCTGTTTTTACGGTATTTTGCTGAGCAAACAGCACCAACAGTTAACGATAGAGCCTCTTTTACACTCCGATAGTGCCACTATTAGAGTGCAAAAGAGGCTCTATTGTATGATAAAAGTGGATCTATAGGAGTGTAAAAGAGGCTCTATTGCAGAAAAAAGCGGCTCTGTTACGACTCTTATTTCATAACACTTCTTCATAGAAACGCATAACTCGCTGTGTATAAACATATTGCCTCCAAACGCTCAAAACTCAAGAATTTCGCACCAAAGATTTTGTTGTGCGCCGGACTCATAGTATTGAGCATCAGAAATGCAAATATTGTCTTCAACCATCATCGATTCAATCATTAAAGAGTTCGTGATGGTGATGAAGTTACCTTATTGACGCCATTGTATAATCTTTGTTAAAAGAACAGTTTTCCGCGTACACCCTATACATAATTTCGCTAAATTTGTTTAATGTAAAAACCTAAACCATACATTATGGGAAAGTCTCTCTTCATAATATTGTGTATGCTGTGCCGCTCATTTGTTTTTTGTACTGCACAACAGGTTGACATGCTGCATAACATGTTCCGTAGCGGTGAGGTCATAAAGAAGGAATTGTGCTTGTTGACGGAAGAGAGAACAGACAGTAAGGAGGCAAAGCTATGGACAATTCATAGGAAGGATGACGATATTACGGTTTTACAGAAATTCTACCAGTCAAAGGATTCTCTCTGCAATATTTACTTTTCAGAACGCAATGCCTTAAACCATTTTTCCCTTGAGGACAATGCCTTGAAACTTTCAGTAAGGGAGGACAATCAGACATATATACATTATGACCTGCCTCAGGCATATCTCATGTTCCCTATCTCTTATGGCGATCGTATAAGCGGAATGTTCCATGGCACTGGCACTTTCTGCGACAAGCTGCGTGTGCGCTCATGTGGCAGCTATTCGCTTAGCGCAGACGAGCTGGGGTCTCTTGTAACGGCAGACGGTGACACGCTGCATAATGTTATATGCCTACATGCGCTCCGCCGTGAGAACGTAATGTATTTCCCACGTGAGCAAGTGCCGTCCGACTACGGCGTTTTTACTGATGACAGCATTCGGACATGCATAAACAGCGACTCTTTAGTATTGCAGGAAGACCTTTACCTATGGTATGCGCCGGGCTATCGTTATCCCGTGGCGGAACGTTGCCTGTATTCATACAGAGGAGAGGCTGTGGCAGAATATTCCTTATACAGTCCTCTCGAAGAACAGGAAAACCTTGACCTTGACGAGGCAAACATTGAGGTACGTCAGAAGGTAAAGGACGGGACGTATGTGCCTTACAGAAAACCGTCAGAGGCGGCCGGCGACAATATTATGGACTATCATTGCAGCATGGACGATAGCGGCAGAAACATACATGTGGAGTTCACCGTCAACAGTCCGGCATCGGTTTCGTTCGTCCTTTCCAACTCTGAGGGCATGGCATTCCGTTCCTTCTCAGGCAACTACCAGCCAGGCGAGAATAACTCCATAGACATCAGCTGCACCGGTTTGCCAAGAGGCCAGTACGTCCTTTATATCAATGCAAACGGCAGCGTATCGTCCGAGAAATTCAACATACAGTAATCATTGTTGTTCAATACATAAAAATGTAAGGTATGAAAA
>ERZ1026866.1014-NODE-1014-length-15360-cov-14.194250_pt1 | contig 15360 bp, 13 predicted proteins | sample MGYA00380163_ERZ1026866 | MGnify/ENA primary metagenome ERZ1026866 (study PRJEB33269, sample SAMEA4719799) | human gut metagenome | biome: human-associated habitat; feature: organic feature; material: feces | place: Cameroon | collected 2013-10 ...
TATTAGTCAATGGCAAAGATAACAATTTTTTCTTAGAAAAAGTAGCCTCCTGCTTGCTTTTTATTTTTATAACCATGGTCTTCAAAGAGTTTGGCTGTTTTTGAGTTTTTCCATTCAGCGAATACGTTGCCCTTGGCTAAACGTATGCTGTTCACGATGTCGAGCGTAGTGAACATCGTGGCAGCGAAGTAATTGAACTGCTCCGAAGCTGTCCAATGGTGAGCATCCGGAAGCATGGTGAGGATAACAGCAAGCGCATCGTCGCGCTGTTTTTCGAGAGACAGAAGAAGCCTCTCGATGCGCTCCTTTGATGCCGGTATCACATTCTGATTGCTGAGAATGCCAAATCCGTTAGGCGTAAGGATGAGGTCGAGCTGTGGCACGGCGTGGCGCATCGCCTCTGCAGCCGTGATGATACGGCAGTAGAGCAGGAGCGGTGTGCTGTCAGAGTATGTGCGGATGCGACTCATCGTGTCGGACGAAACGAAAGTGTCGGTAAGCCATTACTCCGCCTGTAAGAGGTGATACTGTATCTTGTCGAAAAGAGAAAGTTCACCAGCAACCGCTTTGAGCGTGTTGGAAACGTACTTTCTTAGAGTATCGTTATCATTTATCAGATTGCTCATTGTCTTTGTCTTTATGGAGTGAAACTTGCTTCGCGTCCTTCTCCTCGTTGACACGTTCAAGTTGCTTGACGCGGTCAGTAATGCCCTCGACCTTGAAGATGTTGTTCCAAAACGAGTTGGCAATCTCGATGTGGTATTTTATGGGTGCCGAGTTTCGGAGCTTCGCTTCCTTAGCGATGCCAATGAGCTGCTCGATGTGGTACCACTTGCCTTTGAAAAGGGCTGCGTAGTACGGTATGGGGTAATACGTGTTGTCGGGCGTGGGGATCCTGGACACAACCGCAAACTTCTTGATCTTCTTGGAACGTGTATGGAGGTCGGTCAATGGAGATTGGGGGTTGAGGAGTTCTATGCGCTCTATATCCTTTGGGCTGACGGTATTGCGCCAGTTGGCATAGAGGATGTAAGGTATCACGCCCGACTTGTCGGCAGGAGCAAAGCGGACGTAGCATGCTTGCTTGCGGACGATGCGCACAATGCGGCTGGCATCCTCATTGAGGATGATGACGCTGACACAAAAGCCTAAATGCTTGAAATTCTGACTGACGCCGAGGAAGTAGCTTGCGAGGTCGTTGTCCAAGGTGAAGTCGCTGACTTGTGACTTTACTTGTGCGGTGGCAAGCTCTGTGTCGTAGACAAGGCCGCTGCCATAGCAGACTTCGGCATTGAACATCTGGCAAGTAGAAAGGGTCTCATCGGACTCGATGAGATTGATGATGTTGTAAGGCATCTGATTGTCACCTCCCCATGGGATGTACTTCATCTTGTCGTTGATGATGATTGGTGCGATGTTGTGCTCCTCCTTGAAGACTTCACTTGTCTTGGAGGTGAAGGCAGCGGAGGCGTGGGCACCGGGGATGTAATGGACGGATGTAAATATAAATGTATCGGGCATAATATGCTGTTTTTGAGGCAAAGATAGAAGGCGATTAAAGGATTAGAAAAGACATGGAAAATGCAACTTGCAATTTATGTGCGTCTCAAAAAGTTTCTTGATAGGCAAAATATTTTCTTTGAGTCTACTTTATTGTAGGCAATATTATGTATCTTTGCAATTTGTAAATGAAGATATGTAAAATGGCAAATAAAAAGATAAATCGTTTGAAAATTGTTCTTGTCGAAAAAGAAAAGACCAACAATTGGTTAGCAGAACAATTAGGCAGGGATAAAGCTACAATATCTAAATGGTGTACAAATACTTGTCAACCAGACATTGAAACATTTATAAGAATTTCAAAGCTTTTAAATGTTGATGTCTCGGAATTGCTTAGATTAGATGTTGTGGAAATGTAAGATAAAAGTAAGTAAACTATGGAAAAGAATAGTAAAGAGCTACTTATGGAGCAAATAAAATAGAGGGTGTACTTAAAATTCTTCATGTTCTGTTTTGAGAGGATTATGAAGATGATTGACTATATTTGGAATATATAAAAAGGTAAATTGACAAAAAACTAAAGAACAAATTTATGGCATTACCTAAATTTCAAGATTTCTTATATCCGTTTTTAAAGAAATTAGAAGACGGTAAAGATGTCACCTCAAAAGAAATGAAAACATTTCTTATTGAGCACTTTCATTTAACACCCGAAGATTGTGCGTTAAAGACAAAAAGCGGAAAAACCATCCAATTTGAAGATCGCTATAGCTGGACTCGTCAATGGTTGCGCCGTGCTTTGCTGATAATGCTACCTAAAAGAGGTTTGTATAGAATAACAGATAGAGGAAAAGATTATTTGAAAAATCATACATCTCTGAAAGAATCTGATTTGTTGGAATATCCAGAGTATGCTGAATATGCAGGTAAATCTCCTAAAAATGGAAACTCGGTTTCAACAAGAGCCACGAATCTTGATGCTGCAAATTCGACCCCAACTCCGACAGAGCAATTAGAATCAGCTTATCAGATAATCGTAAAAGACCTTGCTGCAGATTTATTACAGAAGATTCTCGAACAGTCCCCAAAACGGTTTGAGCAAATAGTTGTCGACCTTATGCTTGCAATGGGTTACGGCGGATCATTGAATGATGCAGGAATGGTAACGAAATATTCTCATGACGACGGAATTGATGGTGTTATCAAAGAGGATAAACTTGGATTGGATAAAATTTACATTCAAGCTAAACGTTATTCTATAGGGAATACAATAGGGAAACCGGATCTTCATGCTTTTGCAGGAGCACTTGATGAAAAGAAAGCAAACAAAGGTGTTTTTATAACTACAAGCAAATTTACCAGTGAGGCACGCAAATTTGCTGAAGAAAAAGCGAGCAAGAAAATAGTGCTCATAGATGGTGAAGAACTTGCACGCTACATGATTGAGTATAACATAGGTGTCAGCACCAGACGAACATATACCGTAAAACGTATAGATACCGACTATTTTGAGGAAGACGATAATGATATATAAGTTTGTGGATTTATTTGCTGGTTGTGGAGGTCTAAGTTTGGGCCTCCAACAAGCAGGCTTTGCCCCATGGTTTATTAATGAAATTGTGGAGCAATTCTGCAATACATACAAGTTCAATCATGATTTAAGTGATGAACATTATTATGTTGGAGATATTGCTGAGTTAAACTTGCATTTAGACGAATACAAGGAGTTTCTCTCAGATATTACATTGGTGTGTGGAGGACCTCCTTGCCAAGGGTTCTCTATGGCAAATCGTCAAAGGATATTAGATGATCCAAGAAATTCATTATATAAGCAATATTTGATATTTCTGAGAAATGTGCGTCCAAAGTTCTTTGTGATGGAGAATGTTAAAGGTATGTTGAACAAGGTTGAAGAAATCAAACAGAATTTCAAGGAATATCTTGGCGAAGAATACCAATTTGATTATGCCATACTCAAAGCACAAGACTATGGCGTGCCACAAAATAGGGAACGCTTTATAATGATTGGTAACCGAGTAGGTGTTTCTCCTCATTTAATATTTGAGGAAATTTACAGACACAAACGTAAACCCTTTGTGTTAAAGGATGCCTTAGAGGGATTGCCACATCTAATTGCCAAAAAAGAAAAAGGTTCTAAAGGCATAGAATGTGCAGATTCTGGATTCACAGAGTGTGATTTTACATATACACATAACGATTTCTATAGATTCATCAATGGAGACAAAGAAATAACAAAGCTCTATAATCACAAGAATCGGTATAATAATGAGCGTGATATTGAAATCTATCGTCGTTTGCCACAAGGTGCAAATTCGTTGCATGAATCTATTGCTGACATAATGCCTTATAAGAGAAGAAATGACATATTTAAGGATAAGTATTTCAAGTTGGATGAATCTCAGATATGCAAGACTATCACTTCCCACATGAAGTTTGACTGCAATATGTATATTCATCCTTGGGATGCTCGAGGACTTAGTCCTCGTGAAGCTGCTCGTATTCAGACGTTCCCTGATGATTATGTTATAACTGGTTCTCAGAATATGTGGTATGCACAAGTTGGGAATGCAGTTCCAGTAAAACTTGCTAAAGCTATAGGCGATGGCATTATGAAATTTATAAAATGAGACATCTTGAATTATTTGCAGGCATAGGCGGTTTCAGAAGGGCTATGGATCTTCTGACACAAGACCGTATAATGAATTTTCACTGCGTTGGCTATTCTGAGATAGACCCCAAAGCAGTGAAAACATATTGTGCCAACTATCATCCTAATGAGGATGGTGAGGTGGCAATGGGCGATATCGTAGAGTTTACCCGTGACATAAATAATATAAAAAATCTACCAGACTTTGATTTGGTAACAGGTGGATTCCCTTGTCAGACTTTTAGTATGATGGGAAGACAAGCTGGCTTTAACGAGGATAGAGGTCAGATGTTCTTTCATATCATAGACATCCTTAGAGAGAGAAGACCGCGCTATGTATTACTTGAAAACGTCAAGAATCTTAAGAATCACGACAAAGGAAGAACGTATATGAGAATAAAAGAAGAATTGGAATCATTAGGATATAATGTATTTTCGGATATTTTCAATACGGCCAAGTTCCATCTTCCGCAAACTCGTAACAGGCTCTTGATATTTGCAACAACAGAACCTGTGCCAGACAACTTCGAGGAAATGTTTACTTGCGACAATGTAGCGAATACATTTGAAGATGTTTGTGCGGAGTTAAGTACGAGTAATTATGCGACTGTAAATGATTTGCTTATGAAAGAAGTTGCCCCAAAGTATTTCTTGTCAGAAAGGATAAAGCCAACAATTTTGGCTGATGGTTCGGCAAATTTCAAATCTCGGTCGGATATAAACATGATTATAGCAAGGCCATTGACGGCCACAATGCATAAAATGCATAGAGCTTGTCAAGATAATTATTATAGTCAAGATTTTATCGAATCTCGCGGTTCTGTAAATCCAGTGAAAACTATGACAAAAGAAGAATTGGCCAAACTCCCTATACGAAAGTTAACACCCGAAGAAGCTTTTATGTTACAGGGATTTCCTTCTGCGTTTGCACTGAATGGTCGTAATGCAGGAGTTGCGGATGGTTCTCTTTACAAGCAAGCAGGTAATGCAGTGAGCGTAAATACTATTTATGCCACTCTTTACTTCTTAATTACAAACAATATAATACACGAATAGTATGTTCTTCTTTTTTGATATAGAAAAGCGTATTGGCTTAAAGAAATTAAGCAACGCAGATTTAGGAACCAGTGACACAAGTAGACAAACTCACATCGGACTTTACAATGATGTCCTTCAATTTTTAGGCGACAATGTAGTAACGACTGCAATGCTCGTCTATGGCGATTATTGCCAAATGTTGGATTGCTATTTTGATAGGATTGAAAATCCAGATGGAACTTACAGAAGCCCTAAGATTAGAATTGGAAGTAAGACAGAGGACTCTATCGTTTCTAAGATTAGAGAGTTTGCTTTGACTGATACAAGTGCAGAATGGTATCTGCTTTGGTCTGGACTTGAAAATAAAGATTTGGTGTTTTGGCTTATCAATAGTAAGTCCAATGATTATAACTTCATAAAGGACTTAGTAGGGGCTAAAACTCACATTGTCACAGATGAAGACAATGCATATGTCTGTATAAAAAACTTAATGATTAATAAGATAAATCGTTCAAGTGTCGGTATTCAGAAAGAGATAGAGATTATTTCTCAGACAGGAATTCAAAGCAAGAAATACAAACCTTTTGATTTAGAAAAGGCAAAGAGAAACTTTGCATTAGTAGGCAAAAGGGGCGAGGAACTTGTAAATGAATACCTTGAACAACAGAAAATATTACACTTTGTAGAGTCATTTGAATGGATGAATAAGAGCAGAGAGTCTGGGCTACCATACGATTTCATTTTGAACAAAGTCCAATATGTAGATGTCAAATCAACCAGATTTGACTTCTCACAGAATATAGTGTTCAGTAATCAAGAGGTTGGTTTTGTGAGTCAGCAGAAATCAGAGGTCACGTATTCCGTTTATAGAATTTTTGACCTTACAGATTCAAATGCAAATCTGAAAATATGCACACAGTGTATGCCGTATATGGAAATACTCAATAAAAAAGTGCAGACATTTAATGATGCAATAATCCAAAGCAAGACACGACTTTTAGGATTGAATGTTGCCGTATCTCCGTCAGATTGTTTCGGAAATATACAAGATGTTATAAAATTGTAAAGTATGGAAGAGATTGTAAAGCATATAAATGATACAAATGCCAGTTTTCGCCAGCCAAATGCTGGTGATGCTAAGAATACGGATTTATTCTTGGATAATGAGCATTATTTTCTATTTAAAGATTGTGGAGAACAAATTACAGTCCGGTATAGCAAAGAAAATCTGACCAAAGCAATATTGTTCATTGCATCTATTCTGCCGAGAAAATTTGACCAATCTGCTACACACGAATTGGTCAAGTTCTCAAAAGAATTTGTTCTTGATCAATTAGCAATAATCGATGCATTGTTTACTGAAGATGGCAAGCCTGTAGATCATTTCACTCAAGTTTGGAATGCTCGCAAGGATGTTCCACAAAAGAATGGGAAAATTGATAAACGATTTTATTTCAATGGGTTATTAAAGGACGTCCTTTATACGGATTATAAAGGTGTCCAACGCAAGACAAAATTTACCATAAGAAATTACTTTGCTGGTGGATATTCTGACTTGCATATTCTCAAGGCTGATGACGGAATATTTGACATACGAATATCAAATGCCAAAGTTCCTACATACGATAATAAAGAGGATGGGCTTGAAGAAGTTGCGGAACAAAAGAAAGAATTCAAATGTCTTCAACAAATTTACTATGGTGCGCCTGGTACTGGTAAGTCGTTTGAGATCAAGGACACTACCAAAAGGTATTCAACCATCCGAACCACGTTTCATCCCGATAGTGACTACTCTACATTTGTTGGTGCTTACAAGCCTACAATGAAATCTGTGGATTTAAGAGATTTGGGGGGTCGTGTCGTTGATGGCGTAAAAGAAGAACGTATCACTTATACTTTTGTAAAGCAAGCGTTCTTTAAAGCGTACCTTGCGGCATGGAAGAAGTATGCAGAGGGCGGTGAAACAGCAGAACCTCAGTTTTTGATTATAGAGGAAATTAATCGTGGAAACTGTGCGCAAATCTTTGGTGACCTTTTCCAATTGTTAGACCGCAATGGAAACGGCTTTTCTACTTATCCCATCGAAGCAGATGCCGACTTGCAAAAAGAAATTACAAAAGCGTTTGCAGAGGAAGAGAAATATAAAATCAATGGTGAATTATCAGTAGAAAGTGCGGTAAAGGACTACACCAGCAACTATGGTGCAAGCCTTTCAGAAGACATATTGAAAGGTCGCATATTGCTATTGCCAAACAACCTCTATATATGGGCAACCATGAACACCAGCGACCAATCACTCTTCCCTATCGATAGTGCTTTCAAGCGTCGTTGGGATTGGAAGTATGTTCGTATCACGAATGGATATGAACGAGAAGAAGATGGCAAGCGCAAGTTAGACGAGAACGGTAAACCTATTCCGTTGGAATGGAAGATTTCTGTAAATGGTGAGCAATATGATTGGTGGCAGTTTATCCAAGCAATCAATGTTAAGATAGAAGAACAGTCAGAATCCGACGATAAGAAACTTGGCTATTTCTTCTGCAATGCAAAGAACAAGAAGATTGATGCAGAAACCTTTGTTGGCAAAGTAATCTTCTATCTTTGGAATGATGTATTCAAAGGCGAAAATGCTGAAATATTCAATATTGAAGGTGTAGGGCAAGTAACATTCGACCAATTCTATAAAGAGGATGAAACAACAGGATTGACCATTGCTAATGAGCACATGGTATCTTTGTTCCTTAAAAAATTAGGATTGTCTGCCGAAGACGACAATGATGAAGGATTATCAGATAATCAACCACAAAAATCGGATTGGAAAGTTAAGGTAAACGGAATAGAACTTACGTTAGCTAACAGTATTCCTTACACAACGATAGAGCAATATGTAAAATCGCATCCAGAAATGACAGCCCAAGAAGTTATAAACGTTTGGGAGCCATTCAAAAAATGTTCGGCAAGAAAATGGGTCGTTGCCAACAAAGATGAAATAGAGAATATGAATCCGAGATATGCAAATTATTCATACAAGATTAATTGCTCAGACGGAACCTCTTTGTGGGTAAATAAGGATGGTTGGATGCATCATCCAATCGTTGAAGGAAGAAGAGATACTATTTCTGAGTTTATCAATGCTGTAAAAGAAGCAGATTTAGGTATTATAATTACAGAAGAAAGCATTTAATTATGCGTATCCTAATAGAAGAATATCAGTACGCTTTTGATGACGTAAAAGAAGTCATCAAAGGTTTAGATGTTCCTCATGACACGGACAAGAAAGTAAGCATCCCATACGTGGGATATTACTTTAATCCGAGTCCTGAGGTGAACGACTGCGTGTTCATTCTTCCAAAGGTGCTGCTTGAAGGAGCGTTCGGACAAGAGAAAGTGTTTGGGCATATCAACCCCGAAGACCTTATTGTTGCAGACAAATGTAAGGAGTTGTCGCCAGATGAAAGCAAGTTTATCTATGAACTTAGCGTTTGGATATATCGTGCCATCTGCGTGTTCAAACGTCATGAATATGATCGTTCGGGCGGTAAAAAGAATGCACCATCCATCGTGCTACACAACCAAGTGCAGATGGTAGGCGGCGGCAAACGCCAGAAGCAACGCATCACATTCTTGGATGTGTTGCTTGAACTTCAACGCTGGAACAAGGAAAACGAACAGTTTGTGATGTTCATATTGAAGAACATCCATGCTGGCTACAACAAAATCAATTGGGCTCGCACCATAGCCCAGACACCAGCCGTTCTGCAAGAACCCGGATTAGGCTATATCCGACAATATATGACCTATATTCGGCCCATCAACAAGAAGCGTCAAATCAACTTTGATGAAGAGTTGCTTGTCATATACTTCAGTATCTTGCAGTATATGAAAGACGAGTATGGCTTTCCTATGAAGATGAACGTGAACTTCCCGCTGATACGAGGTCGCAAGTTTGATAAATATCTGAACAGCTATGGTTGTCGTCGATTAAAGCAAATCAAGTACAAGTATTTCTCCGATAAGGCGTTGGAGCTATGGAACTTGTGCTACGACTTCTTTAGTCGTCCAATGGAAGCACACCTACGAGTGGACCAGAAAGAATACTTGTTAGTAAGGAGTTTTCATGTGATGTTTGAAGCCATCATCGACGACCTTATTGCAGGTGACCAACACTTGCCAAAGGATTTGCTCGACCAGCCAGACGGAAAGCGTGTGGATCATATGTACCAATATAAGGAGTTAACATGCAATGATACCGAGGACAAGATATATTATATCGGTGACTCCAAGTATTACAAGCGCAACAACACCTTGGGAGCGGAAAGCATCTACAAGCAGTTTACATACGCACGAAATGTCATACAGTGGAACATCAACCTCTTTATTGATGGTACGCCAGAAGAGCAACAAGGACACATCAAACTGCGTGATGATGTCACTGAAGGATATAATATTATCCCCAACTTCTTTATCTCTGCCAACCAGAATGTACTCAGTGCAGATGACGACATACATCTGCTGGACAGCTCAAAGCCAGAAGATAAACGGAGGCAAGCTTATTACATAAGCCGTCAGTTTGACAATCGCCTTTTCGACCGTGACACGTTCCTTCTTGCACATTATGATGTCAACTTTCTGTTTGTGGTGTCATTGTACGGCAGGAACAATACAGCAAGAAAAGCGGAATGGCGAAAGAAGGTGCGCATGATGTTCCGTGAAGAGATACAGGAGATGCTGAAGAAGAACTTCGAGTTCTATGCTATGACGGCACATGCCGATGTTAACGCTGAAGAATACATCAAAGACAATTTTCAGTTGTTGCTCGGCAAGGTATTCCATCCATTTGAAAACAGAGAAGGCAGCGACCAGCAGTATTATTCTTTGGCTTTGCGCAATCCTGTTAAAGAATATGAGTATTACAAGAATGTGAAGCATGACGCTATACGGGCAGAAGAAGCACGTAAGCGAATAGCTGATGAAAACGAACAAGTGATGTTCGACCTAAAGCAAGCTTTCTATGTAGCACCATGTGAGTTAGGTGTGGACCCTCGGAGTCTTCCAGAGGATGTCATGCCGATAGTGGAACCACGGTCGCATGACGAGATACCCAAACAGTTTCTTACAATGCACTATTTGGAGAACTACGCAGATACTACTATTCTTATCGGCATAGTAAACGGACTTGACCATTTACACTGGATATTCAGTCGCAAAGGTGGCAAGCGTGACGATGCTTATAACGTGCGCTTAGGTAAAGAAGTGCATGGCGGTGTGGTGAAGAGCCGTGACTATGTAAGGCATGCTAAGTTCGTGATTCTGTATAATGTTGGTGAGAACAAGGTGTATAAGGCTTTCCGTGTGAAGAATACCGGTGAGCTGACTAGTGAGCAGATGATAAAACAAGATTATCGTAATCCACATCATGATAAGTATTTCTGCTATTTCTTCGATGAAGAGATAACACTTGGCGAATTTGATATTCAAGGAATTATCGAAGCAGACAAGAAGAAATACGAGGCTGATCCTAAGCATAAAGAAGAGTATGCTGAAGGACAGCCAGTGTATATGAGTGGTAAAGAGCTTATAAAATTTAGGAAATAGTATTATGGAGAATAAAACAATAAAGAACTTATTAATCATAGGAAATGGCTTTGATTTATCTCTTGGGATGAAAACAGGCTATAAAGATTTCTATGAATATTTGTTGAATAATAATTTTTTTCAACAAAACCAATCTAATGTATTGATAAATTATGTTCGTAATGTTAACAATAAGAAGTACTGGTTTGACTTTGAAGGAATTCTAAAAGAATTTGCGACAAAGAGCATATACGCTCAACAATTAAACCAATGTCATAAAGCGATTGAATATTTAGAAGAAAGTGTATCCGAAATTAATATTGAAATAAGCCAATTAAAAAAACTTCAACTTGTAAATGACATTTGTCCTAATTATTCAAGATTGTTAACTGATTTGAATGAATTTGGCTTTACCAAAGAAGTTTTAGATAACATAAACATAATAATTAATCAAATAAAGGATTATTGTGAAGGAATAAAAAAGGATGTAGAAGAAGGAGTAAAGAAATTGACAGAAAAATTGTTTGATTTCTTAACACCAGCTACACCTACTCATGAAAACAAATATTTTCCTGCAGAATGGATTATAAGTGCAATGTATGGTGCTTATGATTCAGGTCGTATAGGCATTGCGAAAAAAATTGCTAATGACGAAATAAATAATGAACAGCCTGACGCAACTATTGTATCTTTCAATTATACAGATACATTATATCATATAACACATATTATAGAAAGATGTAATATACCCATCTCTGATGAAATACATTCTTTAAAAAACAATATATATAATATACATGGAAATCTTAGACGCAAGGATATTGTTTTTGGTATTGACGATGAAAAGTCAGTTTGCAAAGAGTTTAATATACTACGTAAATCTCTTTTAGTAAAAGATGATTCGAGGAAAATTATTAGCAATTTATTGAATTCCGCAAACCGTATTATTATATTTGGACATAGCATTTTTGCAATTGATTACATATATTACAAGGATTTCTTTGAGAGTAACATCTCTAAAGAAAAAGAAATCTACATTATATGTATAAAAGATGACATAGAAAAAATAAAGACACAATTTATTGATCATGGTATTTCTTTGTCTCAAAAAAAAATCATAGCCTCAGATCTTTATAATGATGAGTTTATTGAACTTTGCAGTAAGATTGCTGAAGAACAAAAGAAATGATATTTTAAATTATTATATGGCCGAGGATATCTCCTTATCAAGGATAATAGAACTATTAAAAGAAGACTATTCACATATACGGTAGTGTAAACAGAACTGTGTCACGGCTCTGATTTTTTATTATTTCCCTCTTATTTGTGTGCAGATTTCATATCTGCATACAAATAAGAGGAACCTTTCACAGGCAAAGTTACATAATCTTGAACCTATCTCCAAATTTTATAGCAAGTTGTTGTGATATCAGTGCCCAATTAGACAGGGGCATAGTCCATTTCCCACTAATGTCTCGATAGGCAAGATACACAAGTTTTTCAAGTGCGGTGTCTGACGGGAACACACCCTTGTTCTTCGTTACCTTGCGCACCTGACGATGATAACCCTCAACCGTATTGGTTGTGTAGATAAGCTTGCGGATGGCAGGAGTATACTGGAAGTATTCCGTAAGACGCTCCCAGTTGTCGCGCCAGGATTTGATTACTATAGGGTACATCTCGCCCCATTTTTCATCAACCATGTCAAGCTGTGCCAATGCAGAATCCTTGCTTACAGCACCGTATACGGTCTTGAGATCCTTCAGAAACTCTTTCTGATGCTTGCTTCCTACATACTTGATTGAGTTGCGGATTTGGTGGACTACACATAGCTGAACGGAGGTTTCTGGGAATACACTTTGGATTGCGTCTGGGAATCCCTTAAGACCGTCTACGCAGCAAATCAGAATATCACGTACACCACGGTTCTGAAGGTCAGTCATAACATCAAGCCAGAAGTTAGCACCCTCACTCTCAGATATATACATACCAAGAAGATCCTTGTGACCAGACTTGTTTATACCTAAGACATTGTATATTGCACGAGTGACTGCACGACCCTTATCGTCCTTTACCTTGTAGTGAATGGCATCAAGCCAGCAAATGGCATAGACGGGGTCAAGCATACGTGACTTCCAGGCTGTTATTTCTGGAATGACACGGTCTGTTATAGCGCTGATGGTTTCTGCTGAAAGGGTTGTGTTAAACTCACGCTCAAAGTACTTGCTTATATCACGAGTGCTTGTACCAAGGGCATACATGTTGATGATTTGATCTGCCATACCTTCAGCAAGAATGGTCTCACGCTTCTTGACCGTTTCCGGTTTGAAGGAGCCGTCACGGTCACGAGGCGTTTCGACTGTCACCTCTCCATACTTTGTCTGTACGGTCTTGCTCATCTTGCCGTTACGACGATTGCCAGAACTACGGTCAACGCTATTAAGGTGGGCATCCATCTCACCTTCTAAGGCTGCGTTTAGGATACGTTCCAGCATGGGAGACAAAGCTCCGTCTTTACCAAAGAGTGCTTCACCGTTACGCAGCTGCTGGGCTGCTTTCTTGTAGTCTATTTCCAAATTGTCCATATTATAAGAACTGTGTTAAACTATTATTATTATAGCCTGACACAGTTTATTTTACACTCTCACATATACACCCAAGCCATTCATCTCAAATATAAACACGTCTCGAAGCTGCCGGATTTCGTTGGAGTCCAGCAGCTTCATTCGTCTTGTGCCTTTGTAGAAGTCGTATTTAAGGGGTTATGTGATGGCGATATACTATAATAACTTTATATGAGATGCTCATGTCATTGTAACATCTATTTTACATATACACCTTCACCCCATTCACCTCAGAAACGCACACATATAGAAGCTGCCGAATCTTAATCTTTCTTCTTTTTGTTCTCTTTATTCTTTTTCTTAGCATACATAGCATCGTGCTCAAACTCCTTGTATGTAAATCCGTTTTCTATATACTGTTTAAGTTGGCTTATAGAACAAGCATATTGATTGTGTGTACCCCTTTCCTTTTCCTTTCTTGCGACTTCAATCCTTAATTTTTCCAAACTATTAAGGTCAGTGATTTCAAATATGCTTTCTGGCATATTGAGTTCTTTAAGAGTTTCTTTTATTATTGTTCCTTGTATAGATGAATAATAACCAGCTACACTAGGTTTCTCGGTAAGATAATATTCTCCCGTATGTGTGTCTTCTTCTCCGCCTTGCTCTTCTTCATGTGTTTCCTCCTCAGTTTTTTTTCTGAGAAAAATGTCAAATCCTGCAGCACATATGTAGGCCTTTGCTTCATCAAACAATGGTTCAAGTGAGTACCGCTGATTTCTCTTTAGTTTTGGAAATTTGGGCACTTGTTTGTTTTCAGACAAATCATAATATCCAAGATCAGCTATTACTTCATAAGTTTTAGCTTCCAACCATCTAACGTCTGTAGTTGTCAAGATATCATTTGTCCGATGGAAGACTATGGCTTCTGTCCAAAAATCTTTAGCTTCATGATTTTTGAGGCGCTTGAAAGAATCTTCTGTTTCACCGACATATAGCTTCTTCAGATCACGGTTAATCAGAATATACAAAGCTGGTTTATTCAAATCCTCTTCACTTTGAGATATGAAATCCTTATCAGCCCTTTCTATAACAAAAAGCTCTGATACTTGATTTTCACAACTAATTATACGAGAGACCAGCTTGTCATCTGGCACCAAAATCTGAAATACTTTCGTCATTGTAAAACCCTATCCTTTATTATCTACCAGCAAATCCTTGATACTTACACCCAATAACTTAGAAATGGTATCAAGTGTCTGCAAATCTGGCTGAACAGAATTTTGGCACCATTTGCTTACAGTACAAGTAGACTTGCCAAGCTGATCAGCAAGCCATTTACCAGTTTTTCCCTGTTCAACAAGGACCACTTTTAGTCTGTTTATATTCGCCATACTTTTATATAAATATAATTATGATGCAAATTTATATATTTTACATGAGAATTACAAGTATTAAAACAAAAACTACACAATGTTATTATTAATAGTCATAAAATGAATATGATAAGCTTGGGAAATTCAGCTTTAAATTTCCTTATGTATTCTTGCTTATAAAAGCTATCTGAATTAAATAAAATGTTTTCTTTTTAAGGAAAAATGTAAATACGTGTTAAAACAAAACTTAAAATTAATTAAAAAACAAGGTTTTTTACTGTACAAAATTGCTTTATATGATTTCATCCATCATTTCTTTCTAAAACATTACAGTTCAACAAGTTACATTTTCGAAAAGATATAATATCATTAAAAAAGCTCCCAAATAGTAGCTTTTAATGTAGATTAATGTCCAGCTGACGCAGATTACTTTTTCGAATTTTGCTGAAAAACAACCAATTATGGCAAACAAAGCAAAACTGAATTTTGCAAAGCGTCTTTGGAACAAGGAAGCTTTCAGAAAAACATTCAAAAAAGCAATAAGAACTATTGTTTTAGAATTGATAAAAATAATAATACGTATATTTGAGAATATCGCTCCTATGGTACCGTTGTAGCGGTCGTATGGTACCGCGCGGAG
>ERZ1026866.1015-NODE-1015-length-15360-cov-8.574322_pt1 | contig 15360 bp, 7 predicted proteins | sample MGYA00380163_ERZ1026866 | MGnify/ENA primary metagenome ERZ1026866 (study PRJEB33269, sample SAMEA4719799) | human gut metagenome | biome: human-associated habitat; feature: organic feature; material: feces | place: Cameroon | collected 2013-10 ...
TGCTTATCTGGCTACTTTCTATAATAAGGAGACGGCTCTGGAGGCATTGCAGAAAAATGGATTGCTTGAGGAGAAGTATTTGACGAGAAACGGGGTTCCTACTTGGATGGTAAAGGGAGAAAAAGTGGACTATCAAAATGCTCAAAAGTTCTCTGATAAAGCTCAGAAATTAGTGGATTTCCTTGTTGGTTCTTGGGGTAATCACGAAGTTATTCTCAAGTTTCTGATGCTTCATCAGGACAATCTGAGTCGGGCTATAGATTTGCTCAGCACGCTGAGTGCCAAGGATTTAAGGGATATGCAGATGGATATTCTGGAGGATCATTTCAATGCCCATAGCAACCAGTTGTCTCCTCGTGTGGAGGACGAGATGATAATTCATCCTTTCAAACAATTCTTTGAGGAGCAATTTGAAAAGATGAAGACCTCTGTTGCTGATGATCGTGATGTGTCTTCCAAGTCTGTAAAAGCAAATAATGCAGCTAAAGCAAAGCAATCTTTGGCTCAAGTTTTCAGACAAGATCCAGCTCGTCTGGTGGAATGGGTGAAGGAGAATATCCGTCTGAACCCTGACAAGAAGGCATTGCAAATCGCCCAGACTCCTATGGGTGTTTGGACATCACGCCTTACGGATGAGCGCTCTCGGAAGATTTTCTTCGTGGATGTGGCAAGAAGTATTGGAATTGAGGCGAGAGTGGATGCTGTGACCAAGAAATTGCAATATAAACAAGCTGGAGTGAAGGAGGGTTTGCAGAATGACCTCTGGATAGATGTCGATTTTGACGCGAAAGCATCTTCTGCTGCATCTGATATGGAAAAGACAAAGGTACAGTCTTCTCCTAAGGGCTTGTTAAAGCTTGATTATCAGCCTAATGGAGTGGTGGATGATCCTAAGTATTATAGTCATTTCTCTCTTACTCGCATCAATCCTGACGGCTCTACTTCGCTGCTGGAATATCCTGAAGAGGGATGTACCTGGAGTAATACATTCAAGAATGGAGTGGAATTGGATGAGGGGGATTATGCTCTTGTAACGGGTACTCGTCTTGCCAATGGCGGGGTGTTGTCAGAAATGCAATTGTTTCATGTGAAACAAGCTGAAACCAACGTAGTTAAGATGTATTTACGTACTTCTGATACCGAGATTACGGTTAAGGGAAACTTTGATTCGGAGTCTAAATTCATCTTGGATGGTAAGGAAGTCAGTCTTTTGAGCCAGACGGGTCGTGGTTATTTCATTACCGGTTTGTTGGGTGTAGGCCAAGAGCCTACTAATCATGCCTTGAAGGATATCGCTAAGGTTGCGCAAGTATTCGAAAAGTGGAATCGTCCTATGGTGCTCCTCTTTGAGGATGAGGCTTCAGCTAAAAAGTTCCGCATAGCCGAGTTTCCGGGTCTGCCTAAGAATCTGATATTCGGTATAGACAAGGAGGGGTCTATTCGGAAGCAAATCGTTGAGAATATGAAACTTACGAATGCCAACCTCCTTCCGATATTTATGATTTCTGATACTTTCAATCGTGTGGTTTATTTCTCACAGGGTTATACTATCGGATTGGGTGAGCAGTTGGAAACCGTAATCAGGAAATTGTAAATCCGCAGTGCTGATATCTTTATCTGTTTACTTCATTTTATATCGGAAAGTTGCTTTAAAGGCATAAGATAAGGTTTGCTCATCTTTACAAAGTTTGCAGTAAACCTTGTAAACTTTGCAGAGACTAAAAATTGGTACGGAGCGGTTCTAACTATGATGTTTTGTGGGGATATGTAAAAACATGGAAAAAAGTTAGGAAGATTACTAAAGATTTTGGAATCAAGACCTTACTATTGAGCATATAGAAGTTCGTTAACAACCTTATCATTGTGGCGATGATTTTCTGGCTCAGGAGAGGTTGTCTATCCACAAACAATCCCCCTGAGCCGAAATCACACCTCTTTGTTCTAAAGTTCCTCGAATGCTTCCTTTGATACGGTATGAATATCTATATTCCTATAATTATCTATAGTCATGTCGTTATCACACCAATACCCCCAGTTTTCCTCAAAGGGAGCCTTGAATACCACCAAGCCATTTTCTGTCACTCCAATTTCCCTGTTGGTATATTCTTCTATGTCATCATATTCTACGTACCATTCTTTAACATAGGCAAGATTTTTCTCCAACGTTGGGTTAGCCTTTGGAACAAAATGGCTTGACAATCAATCTGACAGCTTGCTCCTGAATGTATCTTTAGGCTTTTTGCTCCTTGCTACATCAAATTTAAAGTACAACATATTATTGCTCATACCTCAAAATGTTATTTGTCAAGTCTTTCCAATTATCCCTTACATATTGCAGCACTTGACAGTTTGGATGCTTTTTTAATTGCTTAACAAGATATATCTTTGCCTCTTTGTCTCCATAACGCAGATACAAGGCTTGAATTGTGTAAAAAGTCATGTTTTCATCAAACTTTTGTTTTTGCGCAACCTCACAAACAGACAAAATTCTAGCAAGATATATATCCGCCGAGTCTTTCTTGTTTTCCTTGAGTAGTTTAGCTGCCATAAAAAGAAGACGTTGTGGATTGTCCTCTGGCAGAAGCCGCATTTCCAACTCTGCGTTCCTCATCGTTTCTTTCTTACGACCTAAGCAATTAAGAATTATAGCTCGGTCATGATAACAAAGTCTTCTGCTGAAAGATGTGGTGTCTATACTCAGCAAGCTATCAGAAAGAAACAGTGCTTTCTGAAGCATAGCGGTGTTATTATACAAAGTTCCTTGCTGTATAAGAACAGCTATGCTATCATGTAGTTTTTTGCTATCAGATGTATTTCGATTAGCTTTACATCCCATTGCCAAAATGGTAATAAACAAAATAAATAAGATTTTCTTCATCTTTCAAGAATGGCTTTGTTTTATGTTTGGTAATGTTATTTGCTAATGGTACGCTCCTGCTTAATTCTTTGTATGTTATATTGGGTATCTCGCAAGAGCTTCTTCGCCCATCTTACTCCTTCACCATGTTCTGAGAATGCGATATAGTCTATTCCTAATGCAACAATCTCTTCAAACTGTGAAAGGGCATCACGAGATAAGCCATTAAGCATCAATGCGACAGCATAGTCATATTTTACGAGAGGGTCATTTGGCTCTTGCTCAAAAGCAGCCTTTGCATAAATCAAACAACCAGCCTTATCACCAATGCTCTTACAAAACTCCGCAAACACTGTTTTCAAATAATACTCTTTGGGATAATGCTTGCAAACAACTTTCAGATACCGTCCTAGTCTCTCCTTATCGTTACTCTGTTCCAAAGCATCAATTTTCTTTAAGATTCGATTCCGTTGAGCCTCCGAAGCGTAGCCTGCGTCCGAAGTCTTTGCAACTGCTCGTGGATGACTATATTTCAGAACTTTATAGAACAGAACCGCTTCTTTTTTAGAGAAATCACTTTCAATACCTCTACCTCGATGCGCCAAATGCTCCTCCATTAACATCAAAGCTTCTTTATCTCTAAATAGATGATAGAGACAATCTGCCTTATAGTATCTAGCATCATTAATGACAGACTTTGCCCATCTGATACCATATCCATTTTGGGCGACCTCAGTATTAGTCATGTTTAGGATAACATCCCATTCTACGATAGATTGCTCGTATTTTTCCAATGACCAAAGGATTCTTCCACGGGTATAGTTCAAAAGAGGCATAACAGGGCATACCTCCTTTGCTTTATTGGCATAACACAAGGCTTCCTCATCCTTGCATCTGTTCCACAGGACATTTGCCAGTTGAGTGAGGATATAAGCATCTTTGGGTGTCTTGTCCAAAGCTTTATGCAAAACAATTTCTGCAGCTTTGTATTTTTTTCGTTTTATCAATTCTATTAATGTGTCCATATTATTTGCGCTTGTTCGGATTTATGGGATGTTCATGCTTTTGGTTTCTATTTCCTCGTTTGGCATTTCTTTGTTGTCCAGTTTGTTTGCCTGCTCTAGGATTCGTGTGCTTGTCCCAATTTCTTTTGCTTTTATTTTTTGTATGTTCTGCCGCCATTGGCATTATATATATCTTTTTTGTATCATAATTACTTACAAAAGATTGCACTATATCATAAGTGTATACTGTACCTGCAGCAATATAAAGAAATGCTGCTATTGGGTCATCCACAACTCCCAAACCTGTTGCATCATCTGCTAATAATGCAGTACCAGCAAGTGCTAACGTTCCAGCTAATTGGCTATTTGAACTATTCTCTTTATCTATATGTTTTCTATTTTTCACCTCATTATTATTGCTATTATGCATCATGTCATTAAACATGATGGTAAAAGCTCCTGTAATGGCACCATTGGCAAATTTACCACCACCTATTTCATCAACAGTACCACTGAGTATGGAGTTTGCGGCAACCTCTCCGACTTTTCCTAAGGATTCAAGATTATTATCAATGAAACTTCCGCCTAAAGATGATGTTGCCCCCATCATGAAGCCATGCAACATGTTTCCACCTTGCAATCCTTCCATTGTTCCTTCCGACAAGGTATGGGCTCCTATTCGTAGCCAAAATTCATTGATGTCTCCAGCCAGATTATTTGCAACTCCAGCAAGACCGCCCCAAAAAGCCCCAGTAAATGTTGACTTGGCTATTTGTCCAACATTGGCACCATTCAGCAAAGCTCCGGTCAATGCACCTGCGGCTCCTCCTGCGGCACCTGCAATTATTGCGACGCCAATTCCAGAGCCAGAGCCAGCTGTTACTACACTAACAGAAATGCCAACTACAGAGGCAAATAAGGATTTCCAATTCTTGCTAAACCAACTATATCCTGATGGGTCTATGAGTGATAGAGGATTGTTGATGCAATAGGCATAGCGGTTCAGACTCTGTGTGAAGTCTGGACTTTGAATGAAAGGATCGGCAGAAATAAAACGACCAACTACAGGGTCATACATTCTACCATCCATGTTAACCAAGTCAAACAAGTCGATATGTTCATGTCCTCCAAATCCATGTTCGTCATAAGCATGGCTTGATGTGAGATTCTCAAATACTTCCCAATTATCTGGACTGCGTCGTAATCCCCATGCGTCATAACTTAGGTCTTGATATAGCAAGCCTGATTCATCTGTATAGGCTTGAATGGAGCCTAAATGGTCGTGGAGTACGTACTTGATATCAGTATTTTCACCCTCTGTAACAATAGCAACAGCCTTGCCAAATGCAAAAATATAGTTGATGTTGTATTCTTTTCCCCAGCACATTTTTTGCTCAAACAAATTATCGACATAGTATTTCCACTCAACACCTTGGACAGCAGAAAAAACTCGTGACTTGTCTGGACCATACTCCAGCATCATGGTCTTGTCACTAAACCTCAAATTAATGATTTTGTCAAATGAGTTATAAACAATATCGTCCCATATCGCAATTCTACGCTTGCAATTTGTGATAGAAACAAGCTTGTTCGAGCCATCCTCGTAATTGTAGGTTCCAACATCGGACTTGCTAGTTATGTTACCTGCGGCATCGTATGTTACAGACAGGGATGTTTGGCCACTCTTACTAACTGTTACAAGACGGTTCAATCCGTCATAAATGAAATATTCTGAAAGATTTTTATATAAATCTTCGCGTGAGACAAGATTCCCCACGGCATCAAAGGCATACCTCCAGTTTTGGATTCCCTTTGTAAAGATGCTGGATATCGTACCTTTTGCAGCATCGTAGCCAGTGGATGTGATAAGTCCATTTCCATATTCTTCCTTTTCGATTTGTCCTCTTGCATTCAGCTTAGAAAGCTTCCAATATACCTTTTGACTGTTGGCATTCGACACGGACGTTTGTATTCCACAATCATCATAGTCGTTCTTGATCCTCAAACCATTTGGATATGTTATCGTTTCGATATGATTTGCAGAGTTATAGGTATAGGCAACCTCATACTCCCTATCGTCTATGAGAGTATGCTTCTTAATGGTTCTTCCATATTTGTCATAAGTATATGAAAAGGAGGACTTGATAATATTATCAACAGAAGTGACTTCATCAATGGCACCTTTCCAGCCATTGTCATATGTGGTCGATATGGTAAAGTCAGGTCTTGTCTCCAAGACAACACGCCCACCTACGTCATATTTGTATTGTGTGTCCCCATGCCCATCATGATGGCTTATAAGCTCTCCAAAAGCATTGTATGTATCTTGGGAAGAACCTAAGTCTGGATCATCCAAACTGGTTCTGTTTCCCGCAATGTCATAGGTGCAACGGATTGTTGTTCTAGGACCTTTGGTCTCAACACACTTGCCATCTGCGTTATATTTATAGGTAATGCTTGTGCCTGCATTGTCCATGCTGGACACCAGCAAGCCATTGAGGTCGTTGGTCTTGGTGTCCGTATGTCCCAATGGGTCTGTTGTAACAGTTGTAAGCCCTGCGTATTGGAACTTGTAGCTGTTTCCGTCTGGATTTGTCTGGGTAATGATTCTGCTTGCATCGTCATACTCGTTCAATGTCCAATATTGCTGGTCATCGGCAAAATATGGCTCGGAGGTCTTGACAAGCTCACCTTTCTTGTTGTAGGCTTGATCGATATAGACTTTCTTTCCACCGACGGTTTCAGTTATTTTTCTGAGCGAACGACCCAAACAATCATAGAATTCAATGGTATAGGCTGCTCCAGTTACTTTGTTCCATGTGAAATACAAGGAATTTGCAGGGGCGTCGGTCATGCCTGCGCTCCAACCTGTTGTTTTCAAAGCCTTTGATATAGGGGTTGTTGCCTCAACCAGATTGCCGAACTTGTCGTATGTATAAAGGGTAACGATTCCATTCTTGTCCGTGGCAGTGGCAACTTGACCAGTCGCATCATCTGTAGTTGAACTTTCTGTAAAACCAAGACTATTAGTGGAAGACACCATAAACCGCCCTTTTGCATCGTATGAGGACAATGTGGCTCTTTCCGAAGAATTGTCCAAAGGAGATTCGGTACTCTTGACGATATTTCCAAAGCCGTCATGTACATACGTCTTTCTATACCCCAGCTTCGAGTCTTCTGGCGCAAAGGTCTCTGCTGTCAACAACCCCGAAGTCGTGTCATATTCAAAGGTGGAACTTTTGGTTATCGTGCCATTTTCATTGGACTTGGACACCGTACTTGCCGTAAGTCTTCCCAAAAGCCATTTGTCCGTGTCATTTGTGAAGGTGTTGGTGGTCGTTGTCTCAATATTTCCATCCTTGACAAAAGTCTTTGTTACATTTCCGTAGTTATCGTACTTATTGCTTGTCGTGATGTCCTTGACTATACTACCAGTATTAAACTCGTACATGCGCTGATGAGTTGCTGTAGGCGCATAGGTATATATGCTGGAGTTGTAGGAGGAAGACGCATAGTTCGTCTTGAGCGTGTAAATATAGTCGCACTCTTCTATCTTTCTACCGCTAATGGTAGTTTGGTTATGTACAGGGGCAATCACATATTTCTCTGTGTTTACAGCGTATTCCGTCGTACTCAGCGTATTGGTTGTCTCATCTTTGATGTAACATTTCGCAAATCCTAGTAATCCCCTTCCATTGTTATGAAACAGCGCATCCTCATATTGGTAAGAAACCACATTGATTCCACCAATTCCATCTGGGGTAGAAACGGAAGAGACAACTGGCCATGCGGAACCGATGGAAACAAGAGGATATGAATTGGTTTTTCCTCTAGTAAACACCGTGTTGTCCGACAAATACTTATAGTCTATTCTTGTTTGATTGCCCAAACCATCCGTTATTTCCGTCAAAAGGCTATTCTTGTCAGATGGCATCAAATATAGCTGATAGCCATCCCAGTTGCTTTTATTCCAGTCTGAAGTGCAAATAAAATCCGCCTTGCCGTCACCGTTGAAATCACCCACATAAAAATGCCATTTGTCCGTAGCATACACATTTCCACCCTTTATTTGATTATAGAAATTTCCCTTGCCATCGCTAAGATAGGCTTGTGGTTGTGTCATGTTACTACCTGATGAAGTTTTGTCGATGGCTTGGAAATCATCAAACCCATCACCATTTAAGTCGGCGATAAACAATTGCTTTGAACGTGCGTCGAAAGGCTTGGAATGATATTCCTTTGTGAAACTTCCGTCGCCTTTTGAATAATTAATGCACCAGTCGCTCCAACCATTCTTGTTGGGATTTTTCGACCATCCTGTAAGCAACATGTCCGTTTTTCCATCGCCATTGAAGTCGCCAAACTCCATATAATGGTTCTTGTCAGGCCATGACGATTTTGTCTCTTTCGTCATGGTGCCAGCCCCATCACTATACATAATATAGTGACCGCCGTCATTCAAGTTCATGACATCGGTTAGTCCATCGCCATTAAAGTCGCCAAACTCCACCCTGTCCCATTTCTCGGAGCAGTAACGTGTTGCAATATAGTTTAATGGAATAAGATCGTTTCCGCTTTGCTCAGAACGGATTAGCTTACACTCCTTAGAGTTATCAAGCCAAGCGAACAAGTCTGTAGCTCCATCGCCATTCAATTCAACTGCCTGGATGGTATAATTTGTGGAAAGAGATAGAAAACAAGTGGAAAAACCTAAGCTGACTTTTCCATTGTCATCCACCGATGTCGTATATAAGTCGCAGTTGTGCCATTTGCCAGAATGACACCTTTTCACAACAACATCGGCATAGCCGTCACCATTAAAGTCCCCGCATACGACCTGCTCTACATTGTCGTCATTCCAGTGCCATGTACCGCTTGCCATCTGCTCGAAAGAAGTGCCATGACTGATGAAAAGTTTCCAGCCTTTCCATCCTGCCTTGTCATTCTCTGGAGTTGCTATGAAGTCTGCCTTGCCATCACCATTGAAATCACCGACGGTCAAGATTGCCTTGTGGATAAGTTGTGTTTGGGTATAGTTGTAGTTCTTGACATTAAAATCCGTGAGATTACTCCATGCAAGTCGTGTCGGGTTTTTGTGCTCTCCATCGGAAGTACTTTCTGTAATTTTGAAAAGCTGGTATTTACGATTTGCTTCCTGATAAGAAAGTTGGAACTTTCGTACAGACAGATTTCCCATATACAAATTGATAGAAGAGATAATCTTACTTCTTTTTACTCTTGCACCATTGACATAAGTAATAGGCGTATAATAATTACTTATATAACTAAACCGGATAGATGCATAGGGAACTACCCCCATGACATCGTTCCCAGTATAATCAATTCGTAAAGGATAAAAATCATTTGTGCTGGCATCACCACCATAGGTGACTGTCATATAATTACCTTTTGTATCAGAGATTTTTGAAACCAACCAAAACAAAGTAGAATCAGTTTCAGACTTTCCTAAAGCTTTTGCAACAGATACGTAATCATATATCAAGCCTGATTTGGTATATATCTTGAAAGATGTAGGATTTGTACTCTTGCCGTTAGCTAAAATCTTGGCAAAAGAATTATTCTCTGTCCTATATTCTGTTTGTGTATCTGAAGCATAACTATAATTTATCAATCTTTGTCCATCCAATGCAAAATGGTCATTCCTGGTAAAATCGATAGCCGTAGATACCATATCATGAAATCTATCGGAAGGAACTCGGCTGATGATGGAAAGGCCTATTAAATCTATGCCATATCCTGCCAGGCCATTTTTCGTAGAACTATTATAAGCTATTGATAGGCTTGGTTTCATGCCACCTGTTCCTGGAAGGGCTGGTATGGGAATCTCGTAAGACAGCTGACCAGTCGGAGACACGATTATCTCGTCGTTGATTTTTCCAAATATGCCATTCTCTGCCCCACCGTGTTCTTTGTCCGTAAAAAGACGTTCCTGTGTAAAGGCACTTATGGCAAACAAGGAGTAAATTAAAAAGAGTAGATATTTTTTCATGTCTCTATTATTTTTTTTGCATTTTATAAGAATGTTCGTAATTATTACCGCTTACTTTTAGAATATAAACTCCTTTAGGTAAGTCATGAGTTATCAAAGTTACACCCTTATTTGCTAAAGAGCCATTCAAGACAACTTGTCCTGATATATTTGCCATTATATATGTCAAATTATTACTCGCCCCTATAGCAGAAATAGTGATTTCGTCACAAAATGTGGTGGAGGGAGAAACTACTACTCTAATAGAAGTAGTCTCTGTAGATAACTTTTGAATACTCTTAGTTTTTGGAGTACTTTTTGCTTTACTGCGAGAAATACAACTTCCCTGAGCATTATATGTATAGATAATGGATTGTCCCTGCATTTTAGTATATGCATTTGTAAACAAGACAATAAATAAGAATATCTTTTTCATAAACTCATTATTTAAAGTAAAGGTATATGGAACCTAAAACTATCTAAGTTAAATCTATTATTCCCCAATAGACATTGTCACCCAATGTCATAGTAACAGAGTATTCTCCTTCTGCTAAATCCTCAAGATCCAAGTCTATTGTTTTCTTGCCTTGGATTACTTCAGAATGTGTTTGTATTATATTACCAGAATTGTCCAATACACAGATTTGAACAGCACCTGTATATCTAAAGATACTAAGTGTCAACATGCTTGCCTCCAAGTCACCTATTACTTGTGGGAACATTGAACGTGCGTATTCTCTATCCCTTGTTTTGTGACGAAAGTGTACACTCTTGGCCTCCGATTGAATCGGAATAGCCGAAAGCAGTAATATACCTGCTAAAATCAACGCTTTTTTCATTACCAATATTTTTATAAATTTAATATTTCTCGGTTGCAAAATTAGCTTTGTTTAAGTAATAAAACAAGTAAACTAGGTCTATTTGTAAAATACAGTAAAATTGTTATAATACATTGATACACATCTGGTTAGGTTCGCCTTTGCAACTTTGCTAAGGTCTAAATTTGTTTTTTAGAATTGTTTTCCTAAAATGTTTCGATGTATTTTCGTAATGAAATATGCTCATTTTTGATGCCTACTCGTTCCTTATATAAGAACAATTTTTGTTTGATGGCTTTCTCGCTAATACAGTAAATTGATGACAAAGATTTCTGAGATAACCTCAATCGTAGCAACATCATAAGTCTAATGTCACTTTGCGTCAAATTGGGATGTTGCTTTTTTAATCTAGTAACGAACAAATCTTCTGCACTTTCCAAATATGCCTCTAATTCTGCCCAGTCTTCTTCGGACAAAATAAAATGTTTGACTTCTTTTTCTCTGATAGAGTTCAACTTCTCTACGATTTCTATTTTTTTTAGCAAATAATTACGCATAGCTGACAACTGAATTTCCTTATGTATTAGTTCTTCTTTATGAAGTTTATCAGCCATCAATATTTTTTGCTCATGCAGTTCTTGCTCATGAGCTAATTGTGTTGCTGCTATTTTTTTTTCTTGCTTGATTTTAAGGGCGGTTTGTTTTTTATTTGTGCAATAAGCATATAAACTAAGAATAAGTAACGAAATAAGTAACAAAAGAAATAGTAGAAACATCCATATTTGCATCTCCGCTTTACCTTTTAGTTCTGCTTTTTCTTTCACTTTATTTATGTAAGATGTATAATAATTATACTTTTCTTGGATAGCTTTGTTGTACATTTCTTCAGAAAAATTACTTGCTGAATCTGCATAACGTAGAGCTAAACTTGTATTATTTGATTTTATTGCTCCTATGGTCTTTAGGTATAGAATGGTTTTCTTATCTTCCTTAGATTCTGGTTTAAGAATATTTAAAATCGTAAACATTTCCTTTATGGAATCGACATCGTAAAATGCAAAAGCCAATGCCAATTGGTTATTTATTTTATCTGTCTTACTTTGAGAACTTGCGATTTTTGCATAAATCAAACTACTGTCTTTTAGCCCGAGTTCGCTATAAGTTGTGGACAAATCTAAAAAAACATCTGACATGACATTTTTATTATTCAACATTTTTGCATCATCAATAGCATTTAAATTCTCTTTCAACGCAGAGCGTATGCTATCAACATATATGAGGCAGGTGCTTAAACGAAGTCTGGCATATACCTTGTTTCTCAGAGGTAATTGAGGATGTTTGTCATAGAAGTTCATCAGTTTCCTAGCAAGTATTAATGCTTTTTGAGGATTTAAGTTTTCTTCTATTTTTACCAACTTGTCCAATACCAATGAAGCTAAATAAACGTTTCCAATCTTGTTGGCTAAATGATAGGATTTTTCAAGACAAACTTTAGCCTTCTCTATGCTATCATTAAGTATAAAATATTTACCCATATAATTTAGGCACAAAACATATAGGGAGTCTTCTTTATTCTTTTTATACCAATTATACGCAATGCGAATTAAGGAGTCGTTATCTACATCTAAGCCAGATTTGTCTTGTGCCATATAATAAATGAGGGCATATTTTGCCATATCTTCTTCAGAAAGTTTATTTTGGTTGATATGGTTCAAAAAAGACAAGGCACTGTCAGGATTAGATTCGGCTAATACATAAGCCAAATCTAACTCCTTTTTGTGACTTTGATGGCAAGATCCTAAGATTACCAGCATCGTAATAGTTATTAATACATATAATGTTGCCTTTTTCATGTTGTTTATATTTTGTCAAAAGCTCGCAAAATCAATAATCATCTTGCGAGCTTTTTTTACTATTATTTTCTTCTTAATGTGCTTCCAGCCAGTTCTTTCCCCAGCCTGCATCGGCTACTAATGGTACGCTCAGATGATAAGCATTCTGCATTTCCTCTACCACGATTTGCTCTACTTTTTCTTTCTCTTCCGGATAGACGGAGAAATTGAGTTCATCGTGTACCTGGATGATCATTTTGCTCTTGATGCCTTCAGCTTTGAATCGGTTGAAGATGCGAACCATCGCAACCTTGATGATGTCGGCCTCTGAACCTTGGATAGGGGCATTGATGGCATTGCGCTCGGCAAAACCGCGTACTGTACCATTGCGGCTATTGATGTCTGGTAAGTAGCGGCGGCGGTGGAAAATAGTCTCAGCATAGCCTTTCTCGCGGGCAATTTCCTTTGATTTCTCCATATAGGCCTTTACGCCAGGGAAGGTGCGGAAATAATCCTCAATGATTTGCTTGGCTTCTTTATTTTCTATATTCATGCGCTGCGCCAGACCGAATGTAGTGATACCATAGATGATACCAAAGTTGGCAGTCTTTGCCTTTTTGCGCTGAGTATCAGTAACTTGCGATATTTCTTCATGCCATATTTTGGCAGCTGTTGCGGCATGGATATCGGAACCTTCACGGAAGGCTTCTACCATATTCTTGTCTTCGCTCAAGTGTGCCATAATGCGCAACTCTATCTGGGAGTAGTCTGCTGAAAAAAACAGACAGCCTGGCTCTGGAATAAAGCAGCGGCGTATTTCTTTTCCATCATCATCACGAACTGGAATATTCTGTAGGTTTGGATCACTTGATGAAAGGCGACCTGTAGCAGTAATGGCCTGATTGAATGAGGCATGTATATGTCCGGTACGTGGATTGATGAGCTTAGGAAGAGCATCCACGTATGTGCTCAGAAGTTTCTTTAAACCCCTGTAGTTCAGAATTTCATCGATGATCGGACTCTTGCTTCTCAACTGTTGCAGTACTTCTTCACTCGTCACATATTGTCCCGTCTTTGTCTTTTTCGGTTTCTCCACAATCTTCATTTTTCCGAAGAGGATTTCACCTACCTGACGTGGAGAGGCTATGTTGAACGATTCACCTGCCAGTTCGTAGATGTGATGCTCTATGTCTGCCAATCTGTTGGTCAAATTATTAGACGTTTCTTTCAGCGTATCAGTATCGATGCATACTCCGTTCATCTCCATGTGGGCCAAAACGGGAACAAGTGGCATTTCGACATTCCAAAACAGATCCTCACAATGAATCTCCTTGAGTTTTGGCTCAAGTACATTTTTCAATCGCAATGTGATGTCTGCATCTTCTGCTGCATATTCATAAACATCGGATGGAGCAAGATCTCGCATCGATTTCTGGTTTCTGCCTTTCGGACCAATCAACTCCTCAATATGGATGGTCTGGTAATTGAGCAAGACTTCAGCCAGATAATCCATGTTGTGGTATAACTCTGGTTGGATGAGATAGTGAGCAATCATCGTATCAAACATCTTGCCTTTTATCTCCACTCCGTAATTCATCAAAACCTCGTAGTCGTATTTGATATTTTGGCCGACTTTCAGAATTTGAGGGTTTTCATAGAGCGGTTTAAAGATGTTTACGAATTTTAAAGCTTCTTCACGATTTGCAGAAATGGCGACATAGTAAGCCTCTTTTTCTTTGACGGCAAAGCTCAAACCTACCAATTCTGCATCAATTGCAGTAGTAGAAGTGGTCTCTGTGTCTAAACTGAGAGTATCGAATGTCATTAAATAATCACAAAGTTTCTTTGCATCTTTCTCATTTTCAATTAGTTGATACTTATGAGGAGTGCTTTTAAGGGTCTCAAAACTCGCGTTTTTTTGAACATCCTGCCCATCGTCTTGCTGTGCGCCAAATAAATCGAGCTCTCCTGTAGGCTTTATTTTCTTTTGTTGAGGTTTTTTAAGAATCCTGTTTGCAAAGCTTTTGAACTCGAGTTCGGAGAAGATTTCGTCCAACTTTTCTTTATTAGGTTCAACCAACTTCAAATCATCCATTTTAATTTCCACAGGAACATCAGTCCGGATAGTAGCCAGGAACTTTGAGATTTTGATATCCTCGATAGCACCTTCAACCTTTTCGCGAAGTTTGCCTTTCACCTTAGAAGAATTTTCAATCAAGTTCTCTACGCTTCCAAATTCATTGATCAGTTTGGCAGCCGTTTTCTCTCCGACACCAGGACATCCAGGGAAGTTATCTGCCGAGTCACCCATAAGAGCCAAAAGGTCAATAACCTGGAGTGGGGAAGCGATTCCGTATTTTTCCTCAATTTCCTTTTCACCCAAGGTTTCATATCCGCCCCCATGTCGAGGACGGAACATATATACATTCTCCCTTACCAGCTGACCATAATCTTTATCCGGTGTGAGCATGTAGGTCTCTATACCTTTCTCTCCAGCTTGAATCGCCACAGTACCAATGATATCATCAGCCTCAAAACCATCCACTTGGAGGATGGGAATGTTATAGGCCTCGAGTATGTTTTTGATGATTGGTACAGAGAGTTTGATGTCTTCCGGTGTCTCTTCTCGCTGGGCTTTATAGGCAGGAAAAGCCTCATGGCGGAAGGTCTTGCCATGGTCGAAAGCCACTGCGATATGAGTTGGTTTCTCCTTGGTAAGTATCTCGTTGAGGGTATTGCAGAACCCCATGATACACGAAGTGTTGAGCCCCTTGGAATTGATTCTTGGAGCTTTGATAAAGGCGTAATACGAGCGATAAATGAGCGCATACGCGTCTAAAAGGAATAATTTATCCATAAT
>ERZ1026866.1017-NODE-1017-length-15323-cov-56.937844_pt1 | contig 15323 bp, 9 predicted proteins | sample MGYA00380163_ERZ1026866 | MGnify/ENA primary metagenome ERZ1026866 (study PRJEB33269, sample SAMEA4719799) | human gut metagenome | biome: human-associated habitat; feature: organic feature; material: feces | place: Cameroon | collected 2013-10 ...
AATGAAGAAAATACTCTTATCACTTTTAGCAGCTGTTGGCTTATCAACCACCGGCTGCTCAGCACAGGCTGGCCAATCATCAAAATCAGCCCCATCCGACGGCATCATCGTATTGGCTCCACAGACCTTTATCAACCAGGCAAAGGCAGATACAACCAGCATCATTCTAGATGTCCGCACTTCCAAGGAATATGCAGAAGGACATCTGGCAGGTGCCCAACAATTGGATTACCTCAATCCCGAAGCATTCGATGCCGGCATCAGTAAGCTTGATAAATCCCGCACCTACTACATCTATTGCAGAAGCGGAAAGCGAAGCCATGGTGCCTGCCAGAAAATGAAGAAGCAAGGCTTCAAGGTATATGATATGGAAGGCGGAATCCTAAACTGGACCAAGCTCGGAATGCCGGTTGAAAGATAAAAATAGCTAATAGTTTTGGTTATTTTAGAATTATTCCGTATTTTTGCAGCAACTAAAGATACAAGTTATGGTTAGATTACAAGAAAGCTTAGAAAAATTAGCCAACTTCAAACAACAGTTTGGAGATAGCTTTGGTATCACTAAACTCGGTATTTTCGGCTCGGTTGCACGAGGCGAAAATACAGAAGACAGTGATATAGATATTGTTGTGGAAGTAGAAAAGCCAACTCTCTCGCTCATGCACAACTTACATGAGGCTTTAAGCAAATTATTCAATACCAAAGTTGATTTAGTTCGCTTCCGCAAATCGCTCCGCCCTTTATTGCAGTCAAATATCAATCAGGAGGCCGTTTATGTATAATCGCAGTACCATCCACGACAAGCTCGAAGAAATCAAAGAATCAATCGAGTTAATACAAGAATGGAGCAAGGATGTGGAATCAGCTGATGATTTCATGCTTTCCCCAACTAAGTATATGGCCTTCAATGCTTGTGTTATGAGACTACAGGTAATTGGTGAACATGTGGGTAAACTTTTAAAAGTAGAAGAAAAGCCTTTAGAAGCTTATCCCAACATTCCATGGCAAGCAATATATGGCATGAGAAATATGATTTCTCACGAATATGCCAATGTCGATGAAACAATCGTATATGATACTATCAAAAACGGATTACCTGAATTGAAAATAATCATCGAAGATTTACTTCATCATTATTAATTGGCACTCAAGAATTACCCCCGAAAAGGTATAATTAATCAAACTTCACGATTAACTATACCCCTTCGGGGGTATTTTATTTTATCCGAATCTATTTCTTCAACAGAATCCAAGCCGAATTTACTTCTTCAATACCGGCTCGCAGGTGATGCTGACACCAAGCTTCTTGAAAATCTTCTGATCCACATCACTCAGCATCACGGTGCAATGAGCCTGACAGCCACGGAGCTTTGGCAACTGCTCCAATGCCTTCCGGCAATTCTCATCATTCTCTGAAAGAACAGAAAGAGCTACCAAAACCTCATCCGTATGAAGACGAGGATTATGACCACCCAAATAATTCACCTTCGTATGCTGGATAGGCTCAATCATCGACTGAGGAATCAGCTTCAACTCATGGTCGATGCCCGCCAGATGCTTGGTAACATTCAAGATCAATGCCGCACTGCAACCCAGCAAATCACTGCTGTGACCGCAGATAATCGTGCCATCCTCCAACTCAATCGCAGCAGAAGTATGACCCGTCGCCTTCTTGTGATCCTTAGCCGCTACAGTCACCTTGCGATAAGCCGTGGTAATATTAGCCTGCTTGAAAAGCATCTGAATCTTGCTGATCTCCGCCTCGTTGCACGCACCGGCAGCCAATTTGTTGGTAGCCGCATAATAACGGCGGATAATCTCGTCCTTCGAAGCCTCGCAGCAAGCCTCATCATCCGAAATGCAGAAACCTACCATGTTCACACCCATATCCGTAGGCGACTTGTATGGATTGCTTCCGTAAATTCCCTCAAACAAAGCGTTGAGCACTGGATAAATCTCCACGTCGCGGTTGTAGTTGATGGCAATCTTGTTGTATGCTTCCAGATGGAATGGGTCAATCATGTTCACATCGTTCAAGTCGGCAGTAGCAGCCTCGTAGGCGATGTTCACCGGATGCTTCAACGGGAGATTCCATACAGGGAAAGTCTCAAACTTGGCGTAACCCGCACGCACCCCACGCTTGTTCTCGTTATAAAGCTGACTCAGGCAGACTGCCATCTTGCCGCTACCAGGACCCGGAGCAGTGACAATCACCAGCGGACGCTCGGTCTCCACATAATCATTCTTGCCGAAGCCCTCGTCAGAAGCGATGAGATCCACATCATGAGGATAACCCTCGATGAGATAATGGCAGAAAGTCTTGATGCCCTCACGCTCCAGGCGCTGCTTGAAGGCGATGGCTGCAGGCTGACCGTTATAATGGGTGATGACAACAGAGCCCACCATGAAGCCACGGTTCTGGAACTCGCCACGAAGGCGCAACACGTCCTCATCGTAAGTAATGCCCAGGTCGGCACGCTTCTTGTTCTTCTCGATGTCGGCGGCACTGATTACGATAACAATCTCGATGCTATCGCTGATTTTCTGGAACATGCGCAGTTTGCTATCAGGCTGGAAACCCGGCAAAACGCGACTGGCGTGGTGGTCATCGAAAAGCTTGCCTCCCAATTCCAGGTAAAGCTTTCCGTCAAACTTAGAGATTCTCTCCTTGATGTGCTCGGATTGAATCTTCAAATACTTCTCGTTGTCAAATCCTAACTTCATATTGTGTTATCTTTCTTTGAGTTGAATTCTATATCCTTATCGTTAAAAAACAAATCGCCTGCAAAATTACAAAAAAGTATTGAATTACGAGACAAATATGAAGATAAAGTTTCTAAAAAGTGACAGATAAGCCACAAGAAAGAGAAATAAACTCGCAATCCTTTCGCCAAATCGAATTTTTGCAGTAACTTTGCACCGAATATTCAATAAAATCACAAAAATATGATTAAAGCAATGATTCTGGCTGCAGCAGCACTCACCATGAGCGCAGCTACAGCCGATGCACAGACTATGATTGAAAAGAACAACATCAAGGTGGAAAACCACCTGATGACCCCAGAAGCTCTTTGGGCGATGGGAAGAATTGGTGGCGCCGAAGCTTCGCCTAACGGCAAGCAGGTGGTTTACCAGGTAGGTTACTACAGTGTAAAGGAGAACAAGGGTCACCAGATGCTCTTCATCATGGATGCCAATGGCAAGAACCAGAAGGCATTGACCACTGATGCCAAGAGCGAGACTGATGCTGCCTGGATTCAGGGCGGACAGAAGATTGCCTTCATCCGTGGCGGACAGCTCTGGAGCATGAACCCAGACGGTACTGACAGAAAGCAGCTCACCAACGACGAATTGGGCATCCAGGGATTCCGCTTCTCTCCAGATGGCAAGAAGGTAATCCTCATCAAGGAGTTGCCTTACCACGGAACCATCAAGGAGAATCCTTCCGATCTCCCTCTGGCTACAGGTCGCCTCGTCACCGATATGAACTATCGCCACTGGGACCACTACGTAGAGAGCCTTCTCCACCCATTCGTGGCTGATGTTGCTGCCGACGGCACCGTCAATGCCGGTGAAGATATCCTGAAGGATGAGCCATTCGAGTGCCCTATGGCACCATTCGGAGGCATCGAGCAGTTGGCATGGAGTCCTGATTCCAAAACCATCGCCTACACCTGCCGCAAGAAGGAAGGCGTTCAGTATGCCATCTCTACCGATTCAGATATCTTCCTATATAATATAGGTACGCGCGAGACCAAGAACCTCTGCAAGGAGGCTGGTTATGTGGAGCCTAAGATTGATGCTACCAAGAGCATGAAGAACCAGGCTGTGAATGCACCTGAGAATCTGAAGAACAATCCGGGTTACGACGTGAACCCTCAGTTCTCTGCAGATGGCAAGTACATTGCTTGGCAGAGCATGGCGCGCGATGGCTACGAGAGCGACCGCAACCGCCTCTGCGTCTACGACCTCGCCACTGGCAAGAAGAACTATGTTTCAGATAAGTTTGATTCAAGCGTAGAGGGCTTCGTATGGAACAAGGACAACAAGAGCCTCAGCTTCATCGGCGTTTGGCACGGAACCCTGAACCTCTATCAGGCCAACTTCAAGGGTGAAGTGAAGCAGATTACCGACGAGTGGGCTGACTACGGAAGCATCTCGCTTGCCAACAGCGGCAACAAGCTTCTCGCTACCAAGGCAAGCATGAGCCACCCTACTGATATCTACATCGTTACCCCTGGCAAGAATGCCAAGAGCACCAAGGTAGAGCAGATTACCCACGAGAACGACCACATTCTGAGCCAGTTGAACCTGGGCAAGTGTGAGCAGCGCTGGGTGAAGACCACCGACGGCAAGGACATGCTGGTTTGGGTGATGTTGCCATCTAATTTCGACGAGACCAAGAAGTACCCTACCCTTCTCTTCTGCGAGGGCGGTCCTCAGAGTCCGGTGAGCCAGTTCTGGAGCTACCGCTGGAACATTCAGATTATGGCAGCCAACGGTTATGTCATCGTATTGCCTAACCGCCGTGGTCTCCCTGGTTTCGGCAGTGCATGGAACGAGGAGATTTCAGGCGACTGGACGGGTCAGTGCATGAACGATTATCTTTCTGCCATCGATGATGCTACCAAGAATCTGCCTTACGTAGATAAGGATCGTCTGGGATGTGTGGGAGCCAGCTTCGGCGGTTTCTCAGTATATTATCTCGCCGGTCACCACAACAAGCGTTTCAAGGCGTTCCTCGCCCACGACGGAGCTTTCAATCTGGAGAGCATGTACACCGATACCGAGGAGGCTTGGTTCAGCAACTGGGAGTATGAGGATGCTTACTGGAACAAGGATAAGAGTGCCAACGCCAAGAAGACTTACGAGAACAGTCCTCATAAGTTTGTAGACAAGTGGGATACTCCTATTCTTTGTATCCATGGCGAGAAGGACTACCGCATCAACGCCAACCAGGGCATGGGTGCCTTCAATGCAGCCCGCATGCGCGGTATTCCAGCCGAACTCCTCATCTATCCTGATGAGAACCACTGGGTATTGAAGCCACAGAACGGCGTGCTCTGGCAGCGCACCTTCTTCGGATGGCTGGATAAGTGGTTGAAGAAGTAAATCTTTGGAGAAGTTATTCTTTGAAGAAAATGATAGAATATTGCCCAAAAATAAGTCCGATGTTTGGGCACTCGTTGCCCGCATTATGGGCATTGATTGCCCAGCACAGGGGCTACCGATGCCCACTTGGTGGGCTGTGGATGCCCGTGTAACGGGCACAAACAGACCAACCGAAGGGCATAGAGGGACCATCTGATGAACTGACTTTTCCTGATTTCAATAGACACTTTTTACTTTGTAAACTAAAAAGGTAGACACTATCAATTTTATAAAACTGAAATAGTAGACGCATTAGCTAAAAGTGCAGTCAATGAGACTTCCATGATACATTAATGAGACTTCTCGGTACTAAAATAGAGAAGTCTCATTAATATTAATTATTTATATATCAAGTATTTAAGTTGTATTTTTCAGGCGAAAATGAGACTATGAGACTTTTTTCGCTAAAAAACTTTTTTCACGTAAGTGATCGATGCCTATCTATAGTGATTGGCAAAATCAAAACTTCATTTCACATACTTTCTATTACATAAAGTAATGGCATAAAAAAAGGAATGAAAAAAGGGAGTCCTCGCGGACTCCCTCATTTGTTGAAACTAAAAACTAACACTTCTAATTAAACATAGAAGTCTAACAAAAACCAACTAAATGTTCATCTAACAATTTTACCAAATACTATAATGCTTTCTTGCATCCAAATAGCCCTCGTTGATGCTCTCCTCTTCATTAACGATAATTCCAGGAGCATCACTTACGTCGCTATTGACAAGCAGAGAGCCTTCCATTTCTAATTCGACAACCTGGATTTCAGGTTTCAAATATGCTTGTTTCTTCATGATTTTATCTTTCTTAAATTGTTTATTCTTACTACATTTTACTTCACTACCATCTTCTTGCCATTGATGATGTAAACACCTTTGGCAATATCTTCTACTCGGGCGGCACCAGCCTTTACCAGTTTGCCGTCGATAGAATAGATGTCGCAAGTATGCGCTTTCTCTGCAGCAATCTCGTTGATGCCCGTTGTCTCGCCGCCATAGTACAGGCTGTAAGCCTTGGCATTGCCTGCCTCAGGAATGGTGAAATATACACGGAATGGAGGAACGATGGCTCCAGTGCCCACCTTCTTCAGGTTGAGGTTTTCACCCTGCGCTTTCTGAATACCATACTTTGTACTGCCATCACCATTGAAGTAATTGAATGTGCCGTGAACACTCAGATTGCCAAATAACTCATCTGTATCTTCTGCTGTGAAGTCCATATCGCCAGTGCCTGTGCAAACCAATTCGGCAGCCTCAGCATTGCCATTATACAGGATGTAGGGAGTATGGGCAGCCAGGGAAGTAACTTCCTTCAAAATGATGGTGTTACCCTCTGACTTGGCAAACCCGTAAGCCTTGCAGCCTGCAGGCACCTCTATTGCACAAGGCAAATAGAGGGTTGCAAATGTGTTGGCTGCCCAAGAACGGGTGTACTTATAACCAGCAGTACCCGTCTTGACAAGAGATGCACGATAAACAGGATTCTGGTCTGCAATCTCCAACTGCTTCACTGCATAATAGTTATCATCTGTGCCCTTAACCACCAGGTTCTTATTGCCGTTCAAAGCAACTTCCGGGGTAGCTACTCCTTCATTTACCGCACCCTTCACCAGGATGAGGGCGTTGGGATTCTTAAAATTTACCTCATTGACGCCATCAGCAAGGGTAGCACCGGTCAAATCGAAGGCTACGCCTTCCTGCTGCTTCAGTTCTTCAGCCTTAGCTGCATCGATGAAACCTGTTACAGGAACAAAGCCCTGGTTATCATCCTTAGAGTAGTACTTCTTGAAGAACTCCATGTACTTAGTACCCCAATCGGCTGGTGTTGCATGACCCAGGAATGGGTTGATGATGTAAACCTTATCCTCTGCCTTCACCTTGTTGAGCAGGTTGAATGGAGCGAGGTTGGTACGTGTAGGATCTGTGGTATCCTGCAAGCTGAAGCAAGAGATTACCGGACAGGTTACGTGCTCTGAGAAGTTCATTACATCGTAGTAGGCGTTGAACTCGTTCATCTGCTCTGTAGTCATTCCGAGCTTTTCTGCTGCAGCCAGGAAGTTGGCACGAGGCCAGTTCACAATCTTCATGCCTTCCTCGAAGTCAGCATGACCTGTGATAGAAGGAGCAATGGCTCTGAATGCGCCAGTCAAGCCCTCGGCTACATAGGTGAAGCAACCACCCTGGCTGCCACCGGCAGCATAGAGATTCTTTTCATCCACCTTAGCACGTGTCTTCACAAAGTCGATGGCTCTTACACAGTCGAGATAAGCGCCACGATAATAGTGCTTCTCCTTGTCGCCCCAGCCGTATGAATAGTAATCGGTCTTGCCTGTCTTCGCGTCACGTCCATATACGTTATCTGCCAAGTTTGGCTCACGGTTGTTGAGCATCTGTCCACGGGTAGAGAGGATGAACTCGCAGTAGTCTGCATTGTCATCAGCGTTCATGGACCATGGAGTACCTGAGCCACCGTCTGTTCCCTGATAGTAGATGACTGTAGGATACTTGCCCTCAGCCACTGGCTCTGCATAATAACCACGGATGGTAACAGGAGTACCATTCTTGCTATCGGCTACCGACTTCATGGTTACGAGATAAACCTTGCGTTTGTCGGTACTCTTATCTTTCAATTCCTCCATCTGGATTTTTGCATCTGTAGCAGCCAGCTCATCGAGACCTTCCTGCCAATAGCTCCAGAAGTCGCTAGGGGTAGTAGCCTTTACAGGCACATTCTTAGGGTCGTAGCCGATGTTGTAAGCGCAAACATCGTTATGGTTTACATTGGCTGTAAGCTTGTAGAATCCTGGCTCTGTCAATTTGTCGAATACCAAATCCACGTGCTTGGTCTCTCCGGCAGCCAGCTTTACATTCTGAGAGTAGGTCTGATAGATGCTGTGTGTCCGAGTATCGTCATCCACCATATCCTTCATCAGCGTTACCTTGTAAGGCACGGTTACTACCATGCTCTCTACATTGGTTATAGTCATACCGAGCTTTGGAGTCTCACCAGCTTCCCAAGCCTTGATGTCATCATCATCATTCTTGGCGAAGATGGTGTATTCCTTTTCTGGTGAAACCAGTTCGATGCTGTTCAATGTAAATCCAATACCGCTTACACGAAGTCCCTTCTTCTTGATGGCAGCCAGCCATTCATCAGTCAAGGTATATTCAAAGTAGCTACCGCCAGAGAACTTGGCAGTCTGCAAACCGGTAAGAGCAGTCCAGTCGGCAAGAATCTTGCCCTGTGCTGTGCCGAATCCCAAACCGGAATAGCTCATGCGGAGCTTATCGCCAGCCTTGGCATCAGCCAACTTATCAGCCTTTACGAATACAGAATTATTGCTTCCTGTAGCCCAGCTGATAACCTCAGAACCAGTCCAGAGAGTAGTATAGGCATTGCCCTTGTTCTCAGAATCGCCCTTGGCTACCTTGTGCTTAATGTCTACGCTTGAAAGATCGTAGCCGATTCCCTTAACAACAATACCCTTGTCCTGCAATTCAGCAAGCATCTCTTCTGTGATAGTTGTCTTGAAGGTATAAGGAGCCTTTGAGATAGTATACTTTTCATCTACTCCTGCCAAAGTCTTCCAGTTGCCATTCTGCAGGAACAGCTGATGATTGCTGCCATTGAGACTAGGAATGGTGATTTCCAACTCATCGCCTACTGCTGCATTGGCAAACTTGGCTGCTTCTATCTTCTGATAAACGCTCCAGCTATCTATTGAAAGATTACCCTTCCACACATTCAGGTTGATGGTTACATATTCCTTATTGTCGGTGATATGCTTCTTGAAGAACGACAGACAGTCGTTGTACCAAGTGTTAGGTGTCTGATGCTTGCAGTCAGCATTCACTACATACTGCTTTTCCTCAACCTTCAGGTTGTTGTAAGGGGCGAAATTGGTATGAGGAGGACAAACCGGGTCTTGCAAGCCCATCGCTGTGGTAACAGGACAGGTGATGTAAGGAGCCAGGTTCTTGGTGTCGAAGTATGAGAGGAACTTATACATATCCTCATCGCTCAGATTCTTAGCTTCCTGCTGCTTCTTGGCAACGGATGCTGGCCATGCGCCTACCTTGAAGTAATCAGGGAAGTCGCCCATAAACTGGATGGATGGAGCGATGGCCTTGATGCGGGTATCGAGGGCTGCACCTGCGATGGTGAGGGCGCCACCCTGGCTTCCACCCATCATGAAGATGTTGTCCTGCTGGGCCTTCTCGCGGGAAGCGATGAAGTCGATGCCGCGAATTACGTCCATATAGGCACCTCTATAATAATAGGTGTCCTTGTTGCCGAAGTTGTAGGCAAACCAGTCGCCATACTTGTTCGTGTTGTCATCACGATTGTTGATTACCTGTCCGCGAACAGAGAGGTTCAACTCAATCCAGTTGCTGTTCTGGTCGCCATTAGGACAGAAGTTGAGGGCTGGGATGGTTGCATCGCTGTCATAACCATTCTGGGTAATGATGACAGGATAAGTACCTGCTGCCACTGGCTCTGCATAATAGCCACGGATGGTTACAGGATTGCCGTCGCCATCATCAACAGACTTCATCTCTACGAGATAAACATTACGCTTGCTGGTTGACTTAGCGTCAATCTTGGTGAGCTTATATTCAGGAGCCACCTTTGCCAAGTCTTCCTTAGCCTTGTCCCAGAACTCCTTGAAGTCGCTCTGAGCATCAGGTGCAGAAACGATGCTTGTCGGGTCGTAGCCGATGTTGAAATCGCTCAACTCACCATAGTTGGCGGTTACCACAGCATGATAGAAGCCAGGCTTCAAATCTGTCAATGAGATAGTTACAGTCTTGGTTTCGCCAGATGCAACAGTTACCTTCTCTTCGTAAGTCTTGAACTCCTGATAATCATCCGTACGAACCACCGCCTTCACGGTTACTTCCTGATTCTTGCTCTCGATGCTCTGTACGTTGACTCTGATAACAGGAGTCTCGCCTTTCTCCCAGCACTTGATGTCGGCCTTCTCTACCTGGCAGTTGAGCGAAGGAATCTGTGCAGGATCAATGGCTTCTACGCTGGTCAGCACAAAGCCGATACCATTTACGATACAGCCGCTGTCCTGCAATTTAGCCAACATATCTGTAGTAACAGTATATTCGAAATAGCTTGATGTCAAGTTATTGTAAGCTGAGCCATTAGGCATGTCCTTCCAGTCACCTGTAGAAATATGACCTTGGGCACCCATGGCAAGATTAGAATAGTTGAAGCGCAACTTATCGCCTACCTTCACATGGGCAAAGAGAGATTTTTCCAAAACCTGCCAACCATTCTGTACGCCCGCAGACCAGTCGATGGCCTTGTTGCCAGTCCAGACATTGGTTGCAGGATTTCCCTTTTCTGCATCACTGGTCTGAACCTGCTTAATCAGGTCGATACTGGTGGCAGTATAACTGGCACCCTTTACGATAACGCCCCCGCTCTTCAGTTCGGCGAGCATATCCTCTGTAATCACCCACTTGATTTCGCAAGGAGCACTGCCAACAGTCTGACCGCTCTCTGCACCAGGCATTGTTTTCCAGCCGCCCGTATTAAGCATCACCTGCGCCGAAGAGGCAGAAGTCTGCGAAACATACACCGAGAGCATATTGCCTACCTCGGCATCCTTGAAATTAGAAGAAGCGATGGAAATCCAGTTACTCCATGCAGCATCCATCTCTTGGGTTCCGGTCCAGAGGTTAGACTTCACCTCAACGGTTCCCGCTCTCAATCCTATATATATAAATAGGTAGAGGAGCAATAAGAAATACCTTTTCATGAATTTTTTGTTTTTAATTTTAGTGTTAAATTGTTCTCGTGTGCAAAGATAGGATAATTTGCACAAAAGGCTGTCCTCTAATGTCTTTTAAGCTTTCCCAAATGGGGAAATACACATTTGGGAACATAAAAAACACAAATGGGAACCTGCTTCTCGCATTTTCTGCCCTCCGAATTTGGCTATTCCAGATAATCTCTTTACCTTTGCAGTATGAAGAATCTAAAAATCATCATAGCAATCATTGCCCTATTGTTGCAGACCACTATCATACAGGCGCAATACAGCTTCCGCTCCATCGACATCCAGTCTGGATTGAGCGATAATTACGTGCGTTCCATCCTGAAAGACCAGCAGGGCTTTCTCTGGTTCGGTACACTCAACGGGCTTACCCGATTCGACGGATTCCGCAACCGCATCTATCCGCTTACCCAGAACGACGGTAAGCAGAAAAGCAACATTATCCAGGTGGCGCAGGACAAGTCTGCACAAATCTGGGTTACCACATACGACGGACACATCTTCTGCTACAATCAGGATGAAGACTGCATGATGGACAATGCCAGCGAACGGCTCGCCCAACTGGGCATCAAGGCAGCCTCCCACAATTCCAACGGCAAGAATGCAGGCGGAAAAGTGATCATAGACCAGGACAAGAACCTATGGTACGTCTCCAACTACAACTTATATTATTATATATACGACGAGAACCATCTCTATCAGATGAAACTCGCCGAACCCGTCAACTCGGTAACCTGCCGCGAAGGAATCGCTTACGCACAGACCGGCAAGGGGCACATCTACCGCATCAATGTGAAGCAGAAGAATGCCTTTCTCCTCGCCACCTATCCCATGCAAGCCAAGGCGAAGAATCTCAGAATTTATCAGGATAACCAAGGCAATGTTTGGACATACGACCAATACGTAAACGGACTCTACCTGCTGCCCCTGGGCAAGACATCAGAAAAAGCAAGACGCGAGAAAGGCGCATCGCAGACTACCCTGGAAAAAATCTGCGATGAAAACGTCAGTGCCCTGGCTGAAGACCGGCAAGGCAACCTATGGATAGGAACCAACAGCGCAGGCATCATCATCCGACAGACCGACGGAACCTCCACACGCATCACCCGCAACGAGGACAATCCTTACCCCCTGACCAGCAACCATATCTACACCATACTCATCGACAACGAGAACATGGCGTGGATAGGCAGCACGAAGGTGGGCGTAGCCTACACCAATCTCAACAACTACAGCATCACTTCCGTAGCCACCCCATTCAATGAAGACATCGGTTTCCTGTGCCAGGACGCCATGGGCAAGCTATGGATAGGCTACGACGGCAACGGGCTTTACTGCGAAACCACCGGCAAACTATACCAGGCTGGCAACAGCATGCTGAAGAACAATCTGGTAATAGGCGGCAGAATAGCCAGCGACAGGAACATCTACCTGGGCACCTACGGAGGAGGAATCTATCAGCTTACACCCGATGCACAGATACGCCCCATCTGGCAAGAACACACCCAGCTGAAATACGCCAGACGAGTGATACAGGACAAGAAGGGAAACTTCTGGATAGGCGGCGTGATGAGCGGACTCTGCTGCGTCACTCCGCAAGGCAAGTTCAGAAACTATACCTATCAAAACTCCATCCTCCGCACCAATGCCATCACCGACCTGGCTTATACAGAACAGGAAGACGTAATGCTCATAGCCACCAGCACCGGACTGTATCAGCTCAACGCCAGAAGAGAACTGAAAGACGTTGCTGCCAAGGAACTGCAGAGTGCCTGCATCAATGCCGTTTACGCAGACCGGAGAAGGCTGAGATGGGTGTGCACCAACGACGAAGTGAGAATATACGACGCCCACTTCCGTCTGCTCAAAGCCTTTGGCAAGAACGAAGAACTGAACAATGCGCTTGCCATTACGGGCGACCGCCAAGGCCAGATGTGGATTACCACAAGCAAAGCCCTCTTCAACATCAGAACCGGCAAGAACGAGAAGGGCGATTACACCTTCCACATCAGGAAACTGGTGGATAAGGACGGTTTGGGCAACATCACCTTCTGCAAGAAGGCCATCTACTGCGCCAGCAACGGCGACATCCTGGCAGGCGGCTGCGGCAAATACATCCGCCTGAGTCCTTCGCTGATAGAAGAAAGCATGAAGGCAAGAAACGTGGTGGTCACTGAATTGCAAATCAACGGCAAAGTGATTGCATTAACTTCAGACAAGCTGCAAGACATGGAATTCGAGCACGATGAGGAGATCAGTCTGTTCGTCTCCACGCTGGATTATACCCATGCCGCCCCACTCCGATTTGCCTATCGTCTGGACAACGATGAAGAATGGAAGATAGCCGACGGCAACTGCATCCAGCTAGGTCAGCCTTCGTGGAGAAAACATATCCTGCAGGTGAAGGGGCTGGACGGAAACGATGACAAGGTAACGACGATTACATTCCGCGTTCTACCGCCATTCTGGCTATCCGGCAAAGCCATTATGCTCTACATGCTTCTGCTGGTTCTTATCTCCTGGCAAGTATGGAAAAGGGAGAAGCGCAGAAAGAATGAGAGAGATGCTTCTGTAGAAAAAGAAGATTTTACTATAAAGCAGGAAGAGGCATCAGGAAAGCAGAATGATGTTTTGAAAAGGCAGGAAGAAGCCTGGATAGCCAAGGCTACTGCCCTTATAGAGCAACATTTATCCGATTCGGAGTTCAGCGTAGAGAATTTCAGCGAAGAGATGAACATGAGCCGAAGCGCCCTCTACAAGAAGCTGATGGCCGTCACGGGTAAATCGCCACTGGAGTTCATGCGATCTATCCGCCTAAAGCATGGACTCGCCTATCTGCAAACCGGCGACCTCTCCATCTCGGAGATAGCCTATAACATAGGTTTATCACCCAAGCAGTTTGCCAAGTTCTTCAAGGAAGAATACGGCTGTCTGCCTTCGCAATACAAGAAGAAATAATATATTTAAAACGAGGAGTGTCATTAAGGGTCAGTGTCATTAAGGGTCATTAAGCAAAAACGAGATAACAGGCGCAACCTGTTATCTCGTTTTTCCTTAAAGACTTTTAAGCCATTTTTTACCAGATTTGGTACTTAACCAAATATTTAATATCAAAGCTACTACTCCTGTACCAGCCAATGTCATAATTAATGCTTCCATATCTTTACAATTTAGAAATTCTATACCCAATCGTAGACAACAAACTTGTGGTAACCAAACCAGCAACAAAGAGCCAAACTGCAGTAGTTGTTACATCTTCCTTTAAAAACATAGTTACTACATCTCCCACAACCATAGCTGTGAAAGTAGCCTTAGCCAAATCATAGAAGAATTTACTCAAATTCTCACGACTAGACCTTAACTTTTCTCTATCTTCCCGAGCAGTCATACGCTTTTTATATTTAAAACATTGCAAAAATACAACATTCTTTTCATACTAGCAAAGAAAAAGTTGTTTTTTTTTTGGAAAAAACAAAAAAATCTTGCTTTGAACGTTTCTTTGAACGTAGCAAAGCAAGATTATATATAATTTAGCTTACGCGATTCAACTTCTTGATGATGGAGAAGATGAAGAGAGCAGATACAAGGCAGATGCCGGCGAGAACACCCCAGATGGTGATGAGGTTGAAGTTCTGACCCCACATGATGCCAGGTACCATGACCAGCTGGTTACCGATGGCTGTGGCACCAAACCAGAGACCCATCATCAAACCTGCATACTTTGGAGGAGCTACCTTCGATACAAACGAAATACCGATTGGAGAAAGCAGAAGCTCTGCGAATGTAAGGATGAGATAGGTAGAGATGAGGAGGTTAGCACTTACACGTGTACCCTCTGTAGCTGCATCGCCCTGTGTCAATGGAAGCTCAAGACCCATAGAACCTACAGCCATCCATACGAAACCGAGAGCTGCAACGAGCATACCCAAACCAATCTTCTCTGGCGATGTAGGCTCCTTGCCAATCTTGTGAAGCCATGAGAACAAAGCAACGCTCACTGGTGTCAATGCCACTACATAGCATGGGTTGAACTGCTGGAAGATAGGAGCCTCAACATCTACGGCACCTTCAAGGTTGCTGTACTTGTAGAAGAGGAAAGCGATGGCAGCAACAATGACACCAAGAGAGATGCCCTTACCCTTGCCAGTCTTGCTCTGTGCCAGACCGAAGCAACCGTAAACCACGAAGATGCAGGCTACGAGGTTGGTAACATCAAATGCCATTGACTGCAGACCCTCTGAAGTCTTCTGTGTATAATCGCGGGCAAAGAGTGTCAATGTATTACCGTTCTGATGGAAAGCCATCCAGAAGAAGATAACCACGGCGAATACGAGACAGAGGCAGATGATGCGCTCCTTGGTCTCAGCCTTGGAAAGCT
>ERZ1026866.1023-NODE-1023-length-15277-cov-109.507226_pt1 | contig 15277 bp, 8 predicted proteins | sample MGYA00380163_ERZ1026866 | MGnify/ENA primary metagenome ERZ1026866 (study PRJEB33269, sample SAMEA4719799) | human gut metagenome | biome: human-associated habitat; feature: organic feature; material: feces | place: Cameroon | collected 2013-10 ...
TGTACTACTTGTCTGTTTATGTAAAATCTTTCAAAGAACTCTTTCTTATATTGCTAAGAGAAGTGATTTCTCAAAAGCGAGTGCAAAAGTACTAACATTTCGGGAAACCACCAAATTTTCGGAGAGAAAAGTTTCGAAAAACGCTATTATTTAACAGTCTTAAACACTTTTCAGCCTTAAATCGCCTATTTTTGCCCCAAATCGCCGTTTTTAAGCCATCTGGGTGTGTAGGCACACATCCTAGCTTATTTCACCCAGATTCGGCGGGTCAATCGAAGCTCCAATACAGGATAAGCCTTCACTCCCTTGAAGAACTTCACATAGTCGCCTACCTTACCCGGTACGTTCTTCACATCCTTTGCCAAATCCACGCCTGGTTCCATACTCTCAATCTTGTTACCATTCTCATCTACTGTCATCTTATATATATTATTGGTAACAACCTTAGGAGTACCACCCCAGAAGAGAACACCGGCATCGAAAGATACCCAATAGTCATCATTATCCTTGAAGAGTCTGCCACCATAGCCGAAACCCAGATAAGGCTTGAAGTTGTTTACCTTGATACGTGCCGACACATTATTATTCTCATCCGGTTCCAGACGGAACATAGATCCATCCTCACGTTCACCCAGGTTCACTCCCATGTGACCATAGCTCATGAACTTATCATAAAGCGCCTTGTCGGCATAAACAGTCTGTCCGTTCAGCGACATATAAGGAATGAAGTACTCATAAGAAGCCTTTACACGCTCATAGAGGTTGTTGTACATATTGACAGCCACCAGGGACGTACCATCATATACGGCATTTTCCGCCTTGGCAATCTGAGAAGGTCCCCAATAGAAACCACCTGTTACGTGCCAGTTCTTGTTGCGGAAAGGATGCACCTCTACCAGGAGCTTGAAGTTGTCCATAGTGGGTGTGCCCACCATGTCGATACTCTTATCCACTCGGGTACCGGTCATCTCCTCCAACATATCAGCGAGTTTATCAAACTTCTTGTTCTGTTCCTCTTCGGTATCCTGCTGGTTGCCCACCTTTACGCCAAAGTTCATGGTTGCATGAAAACGAGGCATCCAGGAGAAACCGGTACGTACTTTCACCACCTCACTGATGGGCAGCGCAACATCTACACCAATACCGGTGGTACCCATCGTCACGGAAGCGTCAATACTCTTGGTGAATACCTTGCCAGGAATGCAGGGTTCACTGAATGTTTGGGCGAAAGTACCCAGGGTTGGCAGCAGCCAAGCTGCCAAGGCAAATACATATTTCTTCATAAATTCTTGATTTTCATTAAATTCGGCTGCAAAGTTACGCAAAAAGCTCCAAACTGACAAGAGTTTGGAGCTTTTTATTTACTTGATAACTACTTTTTTACCATTCACGATATAGATTCCCTGAGGGAGATTATCCAGCGAAGCTGCATTCTTCTTCACCTGTACACCCTGCAAGGTATAGACATCGTAGGTATGCTTGCCTGTAGAATTGCTGACATGGGTAATACCAGTAGCATACTCATCAGCACTCATCAGGGTCAATTCCTTAGGAGCACTGGCTGATACCTTCAGATACCAACTGTTGGCTGGGATAGCGGTAATGGTCTTGCGCTGTCCGCTGGTATCCTTCTCTTTGATTGCCACGGTGCTGAGGTTATCGGTAGCAGTGGTAGCTGCAAGCTTACCGGCTGCACTGACTGCCAGCACACGCATGGTGGTAGCATCAAACTTGGTGGAGTTGTAATGAGCGGTCCACTTATCACCCAGACAGAAGTAGATACCTGTGGCTGCATTATCTGTAGGAGTGACTGTAGAATTGATGACCGGTGTTACCAGATTATCCTTCACATTATCCGATACACATTCTACCAGCACTGGAGTCTTGGCAGGAATCACACCTGTGAGTTCCTTATAGACAGCTACCCCTCTTGCCTCATCCACCTTATTGATATAGTATGCCTTCATACCCTCTGCCAGGGTATAAGGATAACCGGTGAAGAGAGCCGCATACTTCTTGCCGCCAACTGTTACGGTTGGCTTGACACCGATGTAGTTCGTGCTTGCATCTACCGGAGTGATGTTCCAGGCAAAGTTGTCGCCTGTGGTGATGACCGAACTGACATCATAATCCTCGGCTGTCTGATCGCAGAGCGTAACCGGCTGTCCCTTTTCCTGCTGCCAGGCACGATAGGCAGAACCTACCTTGGTGATGAGGAGTGTATAGTTGATCAGTTCCTTGATGCTGGTACCCTGACCGCTGACATTTGCCTCGATGGTGTTCGGTCTGATACTGGAATCAGCCAACTTCTCGATAAAGAAGATGGAACCCGGGTCTGCTACCACATCCTCCCAGATGCGCTTGGTGACGAGGGCGCCACAGTCTGCCGTCATTGATACATTGTCAACACCCGTACTTGTATTGTCAGAGAGTGACATCCATCTTTTGGTGTTCACATTCTGAATACGGTAGTATCCTTTGTCGCTCAACTGAGCGTGAGCAGAGAGCAAGGTAGCGCAGGAAATCAAAAGTACGTATAGTCTTTTTCTCATTCTCATTAATTTAAACAGAAACAGTAAAAAAATAACCGGTCTTCATCGCTTACATAGTAAGAATGAAAATCGGTTATGTTATTTAGTTTACTAATGTATTCTAGCTAAACCTGATTACTTAGCAATACAGATAGTAACACGGTTCATGTCGTTCTCCTCGAAAGGCTGAACGCGGCAACCCTTAGACTGCTTGATCATGCGGCTCTTAGCAACACCCTTAGCTGCGAGTGTGTTGTAAACAGTCAAGGCACGGCGAGCAGCAATCTTATCGTTGAAGCGTACAGAACCAGTACCCTTATCAGCGTAACCAGTCAAAGTGATCTTAGCATCTGGGTTCTCCTTCATGTACTCTACGATCTCAGCGATCTTAGTTCTCTGAGACTTAGCGATGTTAGTGTTACCGATTGGGAAGAAGATATCACGACGGAAGTTCTCCTCAACAACCTTAGACTCAACCTTAGGAGCTGGAGCTGGAGCTGGCTTCTCGATGATACGCTCGATGATCTTCTCTACTGGCTTTGGAGCAGGGATTACCTTAGTGGTATGAGTCTCACCAAGAGCAACCTTAACACCTACCAATGCGTTGAAGTACCAGTCTGGGTTACCAGCCTTCTTTGAGTTGTACTTGTCGCTCAATGTGTTAGCAGAAAGCTCAACGCCCAACTTAACACGATCGCTTACGCGGAAGTCAACGTTAGCACCTACACGTGCAACGAAGCGAGTCTTTGTACCATCCCAAAGGTTCTCCAATGGCATAGAAGACTTGTCATAACCAGCGAGGTTAGCGCCTGGCTTAGCCAAGATAGCAGTCTGTGCATCTTTAGCCTCGTCATTACCCCAAGCGATGTTAGCGCCAATACCACCGAATACGCCAACCTCAACCAAACGGTCTGGGTTGTACTCGCAGAAGAGGTTTGTGAGGTTGAATGTAGCATCAACCATAGGAGCGATGTAGTTCCACTTCCACTTGTAAGTAGTAGAAACGCCATCAGATACAACCTTCTGACCTGCCTTGCTCTGCCATGTATTCAAAGAGAAGCGAGCGCCTACAACCTTATTGAAGTTATAGCCGATGCCTACCTGTACATTTGGAGACAACAACTTACCGAAACCGATTTCACCCAATGTGTACTGGCCACCAACCTGTGCCTGAGCATACCAATGTGGAGTGAAGACATTAACAGTCTTATCTGCTTCCTGAGCTGACGCACTAACGCAACTCAAAGCAATAACACCTGACAGTAATACTTTATTTAATTTCATAATTTTAATTCTTATTTATTATATAATGTTTATATTAAGACTTGTAGAAGGCGGCAACATATGTCGCCATCTATTCGTTTCTTACATTACTCTACAGTGATATGATATTCCTTCTTTGCAGAAACGCCAGAGTAGTCAACTGCCTCGTAAACGATAGTGTAGTTACCATTAGCTGTAGCTGTGAACAATACCTTCTGAGTGCTACCATCGAATGGAGTCTTAGCAGAAGTCTTACCATCCATCAATGTTACATTAGCACCTGACTCCTTAACATATACAGACTTCTTGTAAGCAGGAGCGAGGAGTTCACCAGTCCAAGATGTAGCTACGAGAACAGTAGCACCTGTACCTGTCATACGAGTACCGAGCTTACCCTTGAGTGTGCTCAAAGTATTCCAAGAATTTGTCTTGGTGCTCTTGTAAAGCATAGTAGGCTGCAACAACTGGTTAACATCAGAGATGTGAGCATTGATCTTGTGGAGCAAGTTGTTTACTGGAGTGATTGCATTGTCCCACTTTGTAGCAGCGTTGGTGATAGCATCCTTAACTGGCTGCAACTGAGTACCAATCTGGTCATTGATAGAAGAGAGGAGCTCATCGATAGTGTTGTCTGTTGACTCAAAGACATACATACGCTCGTTGTTCAACGTAGCTTCATAATCATTACGTACCCAGTACCAATAATTATAAGTATTACCCTCAGAATCTGTATAAGAGCCATACTGTTTTCTTAAAACATTCTGATCAATAGACAAACCAGACATATCCTTAGCAATCTTAGTGTTTGGCAAAGTATACGTATCACCAGTTTGTTCGTTAACCAAGATTACATCGTTACCATTTTCATAAGCAGCAACATTCTTGCTTGAAAGCATAGAGTACATCTTAATCTGCTTGCCATTCTCATTCGTAATCTGGAAGTCGAGAGCATTCATGAACTTACCCAACTTGTCAGACAAAGTAGGCAACATATACTTATCAAGAGCCAAGCCGAGGTTCTTCAAGCTCTGGTTATCCTTCAAAGTATTGTAAGACAATGGCTTAACAGCGAATGCAGCTACATTGTAAGTAGGAGCAACAGCTGACTTCTTTACGAGTTCCATTGTCTCAGGATTCCACAAATAGTACTCAGCCTTAACTGTGTATGCCTTCAACTGATTGTTTACAGAGCTATAAAGAGCTGTAGCAATCTGGCTCAAGTTCAAGTTAGACTCCTTAGGATTCTTCAACTTTGCAAGAACATTCTTAGCAGCCTCCTTCAACTCACCCTTATTCAAAGAGAAGTCGTCATTAGCTGGGTCAACAGCCTTTACAGGAATAGCATAGAAACCATTAGAAGATACATCAGCAGCCTTAGTGAAGCCATAAGTCAACACTCTAGAAGTATTCTTAAGCTGACCAAGTTCGAAGCCCTTAGCCTCGTTACCCTGGCTATCAACCAACTTGAGGCTAGTGATACATCTAGGATCAATCTCTGTTGGATTCAAAGAAACATAAATTTCACCTGCGTTACCATTGTTCAAGAAATCACCCTGAGAGACCCAACCCGTTTTATTCTGAGCAGCTGTGCCATAGAAAGAAGAAACCAAGTTCAACTGTGAGCCGATGAATGCAGCGTTGTAATAACCAAGAACAGGGTTCTCTGTTGCATTGATAGCGATGCTGTTGAGGTTCTTGTTGATAAGGAAGTCGAATGCCATATCATAGTTGTCCTGCAACTGCTGACGAGCATCAGCCTCATTAGAAATAGCCTCACCATTAGCTGTAATCTTCTCCATCAAAGCAGTCTTCAACTGCTGACGAGCAGTCTCATCAGCACCTCTTAATTGCTCAATTTTCTGATTAAGGATATCCGAAGCTGCAGAAACCTTTTCATCAGTATAAGCCTTAGAAGCAGCAATTGCAGCATCCAAAGAAGCATAGTCACCGAATTTTTCACCAAGTTCATCAATCAGACGCTTGTTCTCATTGATACGACCCTCAAGTGCAGTCTTGTCTGCAGCATGGTCAGCCTTTGTCTCCAATTTGTTGGTGATCTCAATCAACGCCTGCTTTTCCTTAGCGATAGCATCAGCCAGAGAAATGCTAGTGTTGTAAGCACTGTCGCTTTCGTGATCTGTACAAGATACGAAAGTGCTAGCTCCACCCACCAAGAGGGCAGAGAAGAGCAAAATACTAGTTAATTGTCTTTTCATTTTTTATAAAAAATTTAATTAAACTTATGTTGTCTAACTCATTATATTGAAGAAAGATTCGGCTCGACGATGCAGCCAGTGTATGTTGTTGACTTAGGTCTTGCCGTCACTCTCCTACTTTACTCATTCTTAGTTTCCAATTTTATCGTTACCAAAATGTATATATACCGCTGCAAAGGTAAAGCTTTTTTTTGAATTAGAATGTTTTTGCCCCATTATTTTTAGCAAAATGCCTTAAATTTTAAATATTTTAAGCATTCTTTCCCCATTTCTCCTCCTTTTCTCCCCCTTTTTACCGCGATGATAACGTTTTCACGAAAATATCCTTGTCAATCAACTTGACCTACATCAATCAACCAAACAAGAAGCCACTTCAGTTGTCTAATAAATAAAGAAAAGAAGAGGAAAAGAAAGAGAGACTCGATGACACTTATGACACTTATGACACCTGTTTTCTAAAAAATCCTACGCGCGGGCGGGCGGGCAGGAAGAATTTTCTAATCAGCCTCCCGCCCGCCTACGCGAGAGATTTTTTAAGAAAATGCTGTCATCGGTGTCACCCTGTCATTCCTGGACAAGTCGCCTTAGCACCATAAGTATCTTACTTAGACCTCGTAAACAAGTCACTTAGCACCCGTAAGTAAGTCACTTAGCACCCGTAAGTAAGTCACTTACCGAGCACAAAAAAGGGAGGCTTACCTCGTCACAAGGTTTACCTCCCTACACTTATAGTTAAAAATAACCGAATATTACTTGTTCAGGAACTTATCTACCTGAGCAGCAATCTTTCTGCCGCTTGCCATGGCACGAACCACCAGAGAAGCTCCACTGGCTGCATCTCCAGCCACGAATACATTCTCGGCAAACTCAGGCTGCTGTGGCTTCAGGAAGCCCATTGCCAGGAATACTGCCTCTGCCTTGATGATTTCCGGCTCGCCTGCCTCTACCATCAGTGGGCGACCACCCTCTGGGTTTGGCTTCCAGTCGATAGGCTGAACCTTCACACCTGTCAGCTTGCCGTTCTTTCCCAGGAACTCCAGAGAGTTGATGTTCCAGCGGCGGGTACAACCTTCCTCATGACTGGAGGTAGTCTTCAGGGTGCGAGGCCAGTTTGGCCAAGGATTCTTAGGATCCTCAGGGCCTTCCACAGGCTTAGGCATGATTTCAATCTGAGTTACGCTCTTGCAACCCTGGCGATGAGCCGTACCGATGCAGTCGGAACCTGTATCACCACCACCGATTACCAATACATCCTTGCCCTTGCAGTTAACCAGTTCGTCCTTAGAGAACTCCATGCCGGCGAGGATACGGTTCTGCTGAGAAAGCAGTTCCAGGGCGAAATAAACACCCTTCAGCTCTCTTCCAGGAATCTTCAGGTCGCGGGCTGTTGGTGTACCGGTAGATACCACATAGGCATCGAAGCCTTCCGGCAACTTGGTAACGTCAATCTGCTGATTGTATCTGAACTCGATGCCCTCCTCTTCGAGAAGATGGAGACGGCGGTCGATGATGCTCTTGTTGAGCTTGAAGTTTGGAATACCGTAACGCAACAGACCACCGGCATTCTCACGTGCCTCGAAGACTGTTACCTTATATCCCTTGTGGTTCAACTGGTTGGCAGCAACCAATCCCGCAGGACCGGCACCGATGACAGCCACCGTCTTGCCGTTACGCTCCGGAATCTCAACATGCACATAATCCTCAGAGAAGGCGTGCTCCACGATGGCACACTCATCCTCACGGTTGGTGGTTGGTTCATGATCCATGAGATTCAATACACACGCCTTCTCGCAGAGTGCAGGACAGATGCGTCCTGTGAACTCCGGGAAGTCGTTGGTGGAATTGAGGAGACGGTAAGCCTGCTCCCAGTCGCCCTTGTAGAGGGCATCATTCCACTCCGGTGCCTTGTTGCCCAGCGGACAAGCCCAGTGGCAGAAAGGCACGCCACAATCCATGCAACGGGAAGCCTGCTGTCGGCGGTCGTTGCTATTCAATGTCTGTTCTACCTCGCTGAAGTCGAGGATTCTATCGTGAATTGGTCTATAACCTGCTTCCTTGCGAGGTATAGTCAAAAATGCTTTTGGATTTCCCATCTTTTTTACTTTGAATTTTGAACTTTGAATTTTGAACTTTATGATTAGTATAGTGTATGATAACCCCATAAGGCATATCATAAAGTTCAAAGCTCAAAGTTCAATGTTAAATGTTAATAATCTCGCTGCATATCCGCAATCTTCTGCTGCAACTTCTTTACCTGCTCCTCCTGGAGAACTCGCTTGTACTCGATTGGCACTACCTGGATGAAATCCTCTACGTAGTGGTTCCAGTCATCGAGCATGGTACGGGCGAGCTTACTGCCAGTGTAGAGATAATGCTGACGGATCAGCTCGTGCAACTCCTTGCGATAGGTGCTGTCCTCCACGAGGTTGATCTCCACCATATCCATGTTACAGAAGTAATCGAAGTTGTGGTTCTTATCCCATACGTAGGCAACACCACCACTCATACCAGCGGCGAAGTTACGGCCGGTTTCACCGAGCACTACTACTCTACCGCCCGTCATATACTCGCAGCAGTGGTCGCCAGCACCCTCAATCACGGCGATGGCACCGGAGTTACGAACACCGAAGCGCTCGCCTACCTTACCATTGATATACAACTCACCGCTTGTGGCACCATACAGACCGGTGTTACCGGCGATGATGTTATCCTCGGCAGAGAAGTTGCTGCGGATAGGAGGAAGGATGGAAATACGACCTCCTGAAAGTCCCTTGGCGAAATAGTCATTGGTCTCACCTTCGAGCTTGAAATCCACTCCATTGACCAGGAAGGCACCGAAGCTCTGACCTGCAGAACCCTTGAACTTCACGTTCACGGTCTTGTCTGGAAGACCAGCCTCACCATATTTCTCGGCAATCATACCGCTCAGCATCACACCGGCAGCACGGTCGGTATTCTTGATGGCGAAGTCGAGGTTCACTTCTTCCTGATTCTCGATGGCACGCTGGGCACCACGAATCAACTGCTGGTCGAGCACATTGTCGAGGTCATGGATCTGCTCGGTAGTATGATAGAGTGAGCAATGACCTGTCTCACGATGCAGCAAGCGAGAGAAGTCGAGCAAGTCTGCCTTCTCCTCGATGCTCTTGGCCACCTCTGGCTCTAAGGCATCAGCACCCTCGGTAGGAACAATCTCCTCATCCTTCTTGCGGACGATGAGCTCGGTATGACCGATGATATCGTTCAATGAGGTGTAACCCATCTCAGCCAGATACTCACGAACCTCCTCGGCGAGGAAGCGGAAGTAGTTGATGAGGTACTTGTAGCTGCCACGGAAGTGCGCACGGAGCTTAGGATCCTGTGTGGCAACACCCATAGGACAGGTATTCAGGTTACACTTACGCATCATGACACAACCCAAAACGATGAGGGCTGCCGTACCGAAACTGAATTCCTCAGCACCGAGCAAAGCCATCAGGATGATGTCACGACCGCTCTTCAACTGACCATCCACCTGCAGGCGAACCTGTCCGCGAAGACCGTTCTTCACCAGAGTCTGCTGGGTCTCAGAAAGTCCGATTTCAGGAGAGATACCTGCGAAACGCATGCTGGATGCAGGGCTGGCACCTGTACCACCCTCAGCACCAGAGATAACGATGAGGTCGGCCTTCGCCTTAGCCACACCGGCAGCGATGGTACCCACACCACTCTCAGCTACCAGCTTCACAGAGATAGCCGCCTTAGGGTTCACATTCTTGAGGTCGAAGATGAGCTGAGCCAAATCCTCGATACTGTAGATATCGTGATGAGGTGGAGGAGAAATCAGGCTGATGCCAGGGATAGAGTGACGGGTCTTGGCGATGACCTCGTTGACCTTGAAGCCAGGCAACTGACCACCCTCACCCGGTTTAGCACCCTGTGCCACCTTGATCTGGATTTCCTCTGCATTTACCAAATATTCTGTTGTCACACCGAATCGACCGGAAGCCACCTGCTTGGTCTTGCTGGAGAGGCTGATGCCATCCTGTGTAGAATGGAATCGCTCGTTATCCTCACCACCTTCACCGGTATTGCTTCGAGCACCGAGGGCGTTCATGGCGAGTGCCATTGCCTCGTGAGCCTCCTTGGAGAGGGCACCGAAACTCATCGCACCGGTAACGAAGTGCTTCACGATTTCCTCTACCGGCTCCACCTTATCTATAGAGATAGGATTCTTGCGGAAGCTGAAGAAGTCGCGGATGAAGATAGGCTCCTGCTTATCGTCAACGAGATGTGTATATTTCTTGAAGAGATCGTAATCGCCCTTGCGGGTTGCGAGCTGCAGGGTGGCGATGGTCTCTGGGTTCCAAGCGTGCTTGATACCGTCCTTGCGGTAGTGGAACTGTCCCATACTTGGCAGGAAGTCGAGCTTCTTGGTCTCGAATGCCTTGTCGTGCAGGCGGATGGCATCACGGGCGATGGTCTCGAGTCCGATACCGCCGATGGTGCTCACCTCTGTTCCGAAGTAGCTCTTCAGGAGGCTTTCGCTCAAACCGATGCTCTCGAAGATCTTGGCACCACGATAGCTTCGGATGGTAGAGATACCCATCTTAGCCATAATCTTGAACAAGCCCTTCTTCACAGCCTTGATGTAGTTCTGCTCGGCTGTATGGTAATCCTCCTGAATCTTTCCCTTCTTTACCAGGTCGTCGAGGATGGCGTATGTCAAGTATGGACAGAGGGCTGATGCACCGTAACCCAACAAGAGGGCTGCGTGCATTACCTCACGAATCTCACCGCTCTCAACGATGAGGGCTGTCTGCACACGCTTGCCGGCATCAATCAGATAATGATGTACGGCGCTCACGGCGAGCAAAGATGGGATGGCGGCATGGGTCTCATCCACGCCACGGTCGCTCAAGATGATGTAGTTGTAGCCATCATCCACGCTCTGTGCAGCCTGCTTGCAGAGTTCATCCAGAGCCTCATGCAGTCCTTCTTCGCCCTTGGCGGTTTCGAAGAGCATGTGGAGTTTTACTGTATTGAATCCCTTGTAGCGGATATTCTGAAGGATATCCAGCTGGGTATTGGTCAGGATAGGATGTGGCAGACGAACCATCTTGCAGTTGCTCTCGTCTGGGTTCAGAATGCCGGAACCTACACGACCGATATACTCGGTAAGACTCATCACGAGGTTCTCACGGATGGAGTCGATGGCAGGGTTGGTAACCTGAGCAAACTGCTGACGGAAGTAGTTGAAGAAAATCTGTGGCTGGTCGGAAAGCACAGCAAGCGGAGTATCATTACCCATAGATGCTGTAGGTTCCTGACCCTTGGTAGCCATTGGGATGATAGTACCGTCGATGTCTTCCTCGCCAAAACCAAACTCCAATTCCTTGCGAGTGAGGTTTTCCACAGCGTTTTCCACCTTTCGTCCGCTGCGCAGCTTTTCCAGTTCAATACGGTTGGTGTTCAGCCACTGGCGGTAAGGATGAGCCTCAGCCAGGCGCTCCTTGATTTCGCCATCATAGTAAATCTTGCCTTCCTGGGTATCAATCAGGAGAATCTTACCAGGCTGCAAGCGTCCCTTCTCGGCAATCTCGGTTGGGTCGAAATCCATCACACCTACCTCAGATGCGACTACCATCATATCGTTCTTGGTGATGGTGTAGCGGGCAGGACGCAAACCATTTCTATCGAGCATACCACCGGCATAGCGGCCATCGCTGAAGAGCAGGGCGGCAGGACCATCCCATGGCTCCATCAGGATAGAGTGGTACTCATAGAAAGCCTTCAGATCCTCAGAGATAGGGTTCTTGTCGTTGAAGCTCTCTGGCACCATCACAGCCATGGCGTGAGGCAATGACAGACCGCTCATCACGAAGAACTCGAATACATTGTCGAGGCTGGCAGAGTCACTCATATCAGGCTGAACGATAGGAGAAATCTCACGGATATCGCCCAGAGCCTCGCTGCTCAACACACTCTCGCGAGCCTTCATCCAGGCACGGTTACCACGGATGGTGTTGATCTCACCATTGTGGGCAAGGAGACGGAATGGCTGAGCCAGACTCCATGTTGGGAAGGTGTTGGTAGAGAAGCGGGAGTGAACCAATGCCAAACCGCTTGTAAAATAATTATTCGTCAAATCAGGATAGTACTGACGCAGCTGAAGGCTGCTCAACATACCCTTATATACGATGTTCGAATTAGACAACGAACAGATATAGAAATCAGGATCGCTGACACGTTTCTCGATACGTTTGCGGATGAGATAGAGGGTGCGCTCGAAGACAGGCACCTTATCATCTGTAACACCTGTAATGAACACCTGTTTGATGGCAGGTTCATTGCTCAATGCAGCCTCACCCAGACAGTCTGGATTGGTAGGTACATTGCGGAGATGCATCAACTGAAGTCCCTCACGTTCAATCTCTTCGATCATAATAGAGAGGATATCCTGCTGTTTCTTCTCATCCTTAGGCAAGAAGACGAGACCTGTACCATATTTTCCCTTTTCCGGTACAGGGATACCCTGAAGAAGAATAAACTCATGTGGAATCTGGAGCATGATACCGGCACCATCACCCGTCTTGTTATCGGCACCCTCAGCACCACGATGGCGCATATTCTCGAGGACCTTCAAGGCGTTATCGACCAGCTCATGACTCTTGTTACCGTGGATATTCACCACCATACCTACGCCACACGCATCGTGCTCATAGGCTGAACTGTACAATCCTTTTTCCATTTCTTGTTCGTTTTATATCGGTTATTTCTAACTATTTTATTATTGATATGCTTGCTCGTAAAAGCTATGTTATTTATACGCCGCTATTTATCGCCGTTATTTATACGCCTGTTCATGAACTCCCGCCACGGCTCTACCGCTAGGGTCGTTCTGGTTCTTGAAAGAAGCATCCCAGGCAAGGGCTTCGGCTGTAGAGCAGGCTACGCTTGGCACACTAGGTACACTCTTGGCAGCACTGTCGCTTGGGAAATGCTCGGCGAAAATAGAGCGATAATAATACTCCTCCTTGTTCTGTGGAGGATTGATAGGGAATCGCTCGGCAGCATGCGCCATCTGCTCATCGCTGACGGCAGATGCGGTAATCTGCTTCAGGGTATCAATCCATGAATAGCCCACACCATCGGAGAACTGCTCCTTCTGTCGCCATGCCACTTCTTCTGGAAGCAAATCGGCAAATGCCTCACGAACCACCTTTTTCTCGATGGTCTTATCCGGACACATCTTCAAAACCGGGTTCATACCCATCGCTACATCCAGGAACTCCTTGTCGAGGAAAGGCACACGGCCCTCGATGCCCCATGCAGCCAGACTCTTGTTGGCTCTCAGGCAATCGTAGAGATAGAGCTTGCCGAGCTTGCGCACGGTTTCCTCGTGGAAAGCCTTGGCATCCGGTGCCTTGTGGAAGTAGAGATAACCTCCGAATACCTCGTCGGCACCCTCGCCCGAAAGCACCATCTTGATACCCATGCTTCGGATGACTCTCGCCAGAAGATACATCGGGGTAGAAGCACGGACGGTGGTAACATCGTAGGTCTCAATGAAATAGATGACATCACGGATGGCATCCAGACCCTCCTGGATGGTGTAGTTGATTTCGTGATGCACGGTTCCGATGTGGTCGGCAACCAGTCGTGCCTTAGCCAAATCAGGCGCACCCTTCAAACCTACGGCAAAGGAGTGAAGTCGAGGCCAGTAAGCCTTGGTTTCGCCACCATTCTCAACACGGGTAGAAGAGAATTTTTCGGCTACGGCAGAGATGACGGAAGAATCGAGACCACCACTCAGCAATACACCGTAAGGAACATCGCTCATCAGCTGGCGCTTTACAGAAGCCTCCAGGGCATCGTGAATCTCCTTCACGGCTGCCTCTTCCTGAGGTTCCGCATCCTTCAGCTGGGCTTCAGCCTTCTTCTTATCATCAATCTGATATTTCTTCTGCATGGCAGCGTATTCAAACCAATCACGGGTATAGTAACGCTTCATGCCAGGGTTCTTGCTGTAATAATAATGGCCCGGAAGGAATGGCTCGTAATGATCGCACTGACCTTCCAGAGCCTTCAACTCGCTTGCTACCAGCACTTTTCCATCCTTATCATAACCAATATAAAGAGGAATTACGCCGATAGGGTCGCGGGCGATGAGGAACTCATCACGCTCAGCATCGTAAAGGGCGAAGGCAAAGATACCGTTCAGCTCTTCAAGCATCTTGGAGATACGGGCGTGGAGCGCATCCTCACCTTTATATATTAAGGTATCAAAGTCGGAATCTGCTCGCATCTCACGATAGAGAGAAAGAATCACCTCACAGTCGGAACCGGTCTGATACTGGTATTTGCCAGCAAAACGGGCACGGATATTCTGATGATTATAAATCTCACCGTTTACGGCAAGCACCTGTTTCTTGTCTGGTGCAAACAAAGGTTGGCGACCACTTTCCGGGTCAACAATGCTCAGACGCTCATGTGCCAGGATAGCAGAACCACCACAGTAGATTCCGCTCCAGTCTGGTCCGCGATGGCGAATCTTCTGGCTCATACGAAGCGCTTGCTGTCGCAATTCAGGAGTTTGCTCCTGAATATTGAAGATAGATACGATTCCACACATAATATCTTTTCCTTTCTTTTACGGTTATTTTTATCTCTTTTTACCTAAAACAAATAACATTTTGTTATGTTTCGGCTGCAAAATTACTACTTTTTGTCAATATACAAAAGATTTCCATTACCTTTTGTCTTAAGAAAAGGCAGATAATTACATATCAGCACGTATTAACACGTTTAAACTTTCATTTTGAAAGTACAAACAACATTATTTATTTCAAAATAACACAAAGAGAGAAAAACAAGATAGGAGGATACATTTACTTTTATTGGGGGATTACAAATCCCCCGGTGTTTATAGGTCGAACCTTTTTTTACGGCGGATTTCAAATCCGCCGGAACGCCTAACGGGTTTACGCTCTTGGAGACAATCCCCCACGTATTGGGCAAAACCCGTGAGGCATCTCGACAGATTTGAAATCCGTTAGGCGTTCCGGCGAATTTGCAATCCGTTAGGCGTTCCGGCGGATTTGAAATCCGCCGTCTAAAAAGGTTCGACCACCCCTGGAGGGATTTGCAATCCCCCATCAATACAATGAAAGTTTAGTTAAAAAATATATAGAATTGTGCCGTTTTTCCCAATTTTTTAGTATCTTTGCAACATTATTAGTTTTATTACAAATAACCTAATTTATTCAATTATTCCGTAGATGTTAC
>ERZ1026866.1024-NODE-1024-length-15266-cov-63.494445_pt1 | contig 15266 bp, 10 predicted proteins | sample MGYA00380163_ERZ1026866 | MGnify/ENA primary metagenome ERZ1026866 (study PRJEB33269, sample SAMEA4719799) | human gut metagenome | biome: human-associated habitat; feature: organic feature; material: feces | place: Cameroon | collected 2013-10 ...
ACGAGATTCCTCTGAACCGCGTTCACTTCCTTGACTTGCCATTCTATGAGAGCGGCAAGATTGAGAAGTTGCCTATGACAGAGAAGGACGTTGAGATCGTTAGAGCATTGCTGCAGGAGGTGAAGCCTCATCAGATTTATGTTGCTGGTGACTTGGCTGACCCTCACGGAACTCACAAGAAGTGCACCGACGCTGTTCTCGCAGCCATCGACGAGGAGAAGAAGGCTGGCGCAGAGTGGTTGAAGGACTGCCGCATCTGGATGTACCGTGGCGCTTGGGCAGAATGGGAGATTGAGAACATCGAGATGTGTGTTCCATTGAGCCCTGAGGAGTTGAGAGCAAAGCGTAACTCTATCCTCAAGCACCAGTCACAGATGGAGAGTGCTCCATTCCTGGGTAACGACGAGCGCCTCTTCTGGCAGCGTGCAGAAGACCGCAACCGTGGCACCGCCCAGCTCTATGATGAGTTAGGTCTGGCTTGCTACGAGGCTATGGAAGCATTTGTGGAGTACATTCCACTCTAAGCCTTCCATCGGCATACTCAAGTTGATATATAATAATATAGATCTTCATTCATACTCTAACCTATATCAACTATTCATTTGACAAAACTAATTGTACGAGAATAATTAGTTTGTGCCCTTCTGCCGAAAGACAGGAGGGCATTTTTTATATAAAAATTTGGGATTTCGTAAGAAATATCGTACCTTTGCAAGCAAAAAGCAAAACAAACGATATGAAAAGAATCAAAATGCCACTTTTGGCAAGAATCATCCTTGCCATTCTGCTGGGCGTAATCTTCGGCAATTTCTTCAATGAAGCAGCCGTCAGAGCGTTCCTCACCTTCAACGGAATCTTCAGCCAGTTTCTTGGCTTTATGATACCGCTCATCATCATCGGTCTCGTAACACCAGCCATTGCCGACATTGGTCATGGAGCCGGAAAACTTCTTCTTGCCACCGTAGGCATCGCCTTCGCCGACACCATTCTGGCAGGTCTGCTAGCCTATGGCACTGGCTCGGCTCTCTTCCCTCACATGATTGCCAACTCTGCCCATGTGGCTGTTGACAAGACAGAAGAACTCAAACCATTCTTCGAAATCAAGATACCTGCCATGGTAGATGTGATGAGTGCCCTCGTATTCTCCTTCATCGCCGGACTGGGCATTGCCCACAAAGGCAGCCGCACGATGAAGAACATTTTCCAGGAATTCAAGGAGATCGTTTCTGGTGTCATCGCCAAAGTCATCATTCCCCTCCTGCCTCTTTATATCTTCGGCATTTTCCTGGGTATGACTTTCTCGGGCGAAGCCTACCATATCCTGCTAGTCTTCGCACAGATTATCCTCGTGATTCTCGTGCTTCATATTGTAATCTTACTTTATGAATATCTGTTGGCAGGCGGTTTAACCCATAAGAATCCGTTCAAGCTGCTACTCAATATGTTGCCAGCCTACTTCACGGCACTCGGCACCTCCTCATCGGCAGCCACCATTCCGGTTACACTGAAGCAGACCTTGAAAAACGGGGTTACCGACGGCATTGCCGGATTCACCATTCCGCTCTGTGCCACCATCCATCTCTCGGGTTCGATGATGAAGCTTACCTGCTGTGCGCTTACCATCTGTCTCATCAATGGTTTGCCTTGCAATCTGCCTCTCTTCCTCAACTTCATCTTCGTACTCGCCATCTGTATGGTGGCAGCTCCGGGAGTACCGGGAGGAGCTGTGATGGCAGCGCTCGGTCCGCTCGCCTCCGTTTTGGGTTTCAATGCCGATATGCAGGCGCTTATGATAGCCCTTTATATTGCGATGGACAGTTTCGGAACCGCCTGCAATGTAACAGGCGATGGCGCTATCGCCGTTGTCGTGGATAAGATATTCAGAAAGGATAAGTAAAAAATAGAAAAAGAGAATTATCCTCAATGTATAACAAATATTAAGTTTTAATAGAAAAAGAGAAAAAGTCAGCCTTTTCCTTGGTTATTCGTTAGAAAAAGTGTATCTTTGTTCCGTTATTCATTAGAAAAAGTGTGCAAAACTTCCGATTATTCGTTAGAAAAAGTGTAAATATCTACAGATATTCGTTAGAAAAAGTGTGGAGTTTATGCGATTATTCATCAGAAAAAGTGTAAATCATGGAAAGAAGCATCTATAAAAAACTCGTAGAATGGAAGAACAAGCAAAACCATAAGCCTCTGATTCTCAACGGAGCAAGACAAGTAGGAAAGACCTATATCCTGCAAGAATTCGGAAAAAGAGAATATAAAAAGCTTGCATTCTTCAGTCTCGACAGAAATCAGAAGGCAGCAGAAGTGTTTGAAAAAGGAGGCACAACTGCTGATATACTGATGGCACTCTCCGCCATCAGCCAGGTAGATATTACCCCCAACGATACCCTTATGGTACTCGATGAGATACAGGATTGTCCCCAAGCATTAGAAGCTTTAAAGTTCTTTTGCGAGGATGCTCCTGATATTCATATCATCGTGGCAGGATCCCTGCTGGGAATATCACTCCATAGCGGGATATCATACCCTGTAGGAAAAGTGGAAGAGCTGCGTCTCTATCCGATGAACTTCATCGAATTCCTCGATGCCATGGGAAAAGCGAAACTGGCAAGCATCCTGAAAGAAGGAAATTGGAACGTCATCAACTTACTGGAAACAGAACTGATCGGTTTGCTGCGACAATATTATTATGTAGGAGGAATGCCAGCCGCCGTACTCGCCTATGTAGAGCAGAAGGGACTGCAAGAAGTGCGTTCCATCCAAAAACAGATTATACAAGACTATCGCCGAGATTTCTCGAAACACGCACCAGACCGGGAAGTGCCTCGTATCAACATGGTATGGGATAGTATTCCAGCGCAACTTGCCAAAGAGAACAAGAAGTTCATCTATGGAGCCGTGAAGAAAAGTGCCAGAGCCGCAGATTTCGAACTGGCCATCCAATGGCTGATAGATGCAGGACTGGCATATAAGGTTCAGAGAGTCAATACCCCGCGCCTCCCCTTCAAATTCTATGAAGATCTGAACGCCTTCAAACTCTTCATGCTCGACGTGGGACTGATGGGAGCGATGGCAGAGACCTCAGCCGAATCGATGCTGGTGGGCGATGGCATTTTCTCAGAATACAAAGGAGCCTTCACTGAATTATATGTCTTCACCCAGCTGAAGAGCCAGGATATTTCATTATACTATCATGCTGTGGATAATTCCACAATAGAGATTGATTTCCTAGCCCAATGGCACGACCGGGTTATACCGATTGAAGTAAAGGCAGAGGTGAACGTCAAGGCGAAATCTCTCAGAACATTCATCACCAACAATCCTGAACTGAAGGGACTCCGCTACTCCATGCTTCCCTATAAGGATCAAGATTGGATGATCAATGTTCCGCTCTATGCATGCCTGACATCATTTGATAAATTGCTGGATAGGATTTAATAAATCAACCTGATATTATTTGACTAAAAGCTTCGATTCTGACCTTTCCGTCAGAATCGAAGTGCAAGCCAATCATCGAACTTCTTGTTCTGGAAGGTATGGATGCCCAGTTTCTCGGCTGCCTCACAGTTTTCCTTCAGATCATCGATGAAGAGGGTTTCGTCGGGATTGATATTCGCCTGTTTGATTACCTCCTCATAGATGCGGGCATTAGGCTTCGCCAGATGCATTCTCTGAGAGAGGAAGCACTGCTCGAAATAATCCTCTACCCCATGGTTCTGATAAGGGAAGAGATGCTCCACGCAATAATCCCAATGTATATCAATGGTATTGCTCAGGAGGAAGAGGCGATAGCCAGCCTTCTTCAACAGCAGGAGTCGCTCCTTCTTCTCATCAGGAATCACCACCAGCATCTTGTTGGCTGCATCGATGATGTCCTCATTCGCCACATCACTCCCTGTCAACTTACGAGCCGCATCGCAGAACTCTTCGGTGGTAATCATTCCCACACCCAGCTTGCTCATCAGCTTCATCCCCTCACTCTGAGGATTCTGCTCAACCAACTCCCCCATTCCTATCGCCTTGAAAGCCCCAATGCATCCTTCCGGATTAAGCTTCACCAAGACATTACCTAAATCGAATATGATATTCTTGTATTGCATAATCTAAATATTTATATTTTACTCTCAATGATATCCATTTTCCGTTAAAAAACGCTTGCCCCTGGAAGTTAGCTGATAACCACCCGTTTTATTGGAACCTACATGTTCTATTAACCACAACTCCTTAGAAGACAAAGTACCTACAATACGATAGACCGAACCCTTGGGAATATTTAATCCGCTGACTATGTCAAGTGCATTTACAAGCTGATTATTCAGGATGTAATCAATCACCATTTTCTGCCTATCAGTCAATTTTATCTTCTCATTTATCTTCTCATTTATCTTCTTTCTTGCACGAAGTTTCATAGCTATATAAACATCGTTCAGTCGATATTCCTCTCCTTCCAGAATGATAAGCCCTTCAGCAGTCAGTTGTTGATCACCTCATAGCTTAGCAAGCCGACTTTTTGCAATAGGGCAAAGGTACTGAAAATATTTCATCTAAGCAAACAAAATGAGAAAAACTTACGCTTTTAGGATTCCGAAAGTAGATTATTCCTTTCTTTCGCAAGCTCTTGTATTAGCCTATCGCCCTTCTCCGTCCAATATTTTGTAAACAATATTCCTAAGAAAGGAAATCAGGCAGAAACACTCGGAAAATGGGAAAAAAAGAGATTGAGAATTTTCCCTTAAGGGTTTTTATTTTTTTTCTTAAGGGAAAATAGTTTTTTCCTTAAGGGAAATGATTTCTTCTCTTAAGATATTTTCCAGCTATGCTCAAATTATAAAGAAAAAATGGCAACTGGGAAACCAGCTGCCACTTTTTTACTTTGCGAAATTCCTGCCATATAAGTACCCTTCATCTGCAGGGTCATGGCATCAGAAATCTTGGTATCCTTCATCAGAACATCCATCAGGCTGGCATCAATATCAGGCATATAGCTCGCCTTGGCTATCTCCTGGTCGAGTACAGCCTGCTGCAAGGCATTGCCATGTTGGGAAACCAATTGCTTAGTCCCATTTTTGCAGATTATATTTCTATTTTGTCTAAATTACGACGGAATACAGCAGATATTCAAGGGATTAGGATGGATTATCACGATAAAATATTATTTTTGTAGCGTAAAAACGATAAAACATGAAGTTAGTAATGTTCAAAAACACAATATAACGATGAAAAAAATATTTTTATGCTCATCTTTTGCGGATGTCGCGCAGTTGTTGCCCAAATTAGTTGCTCAATTGCAAGGTAAAACAGTGGCATTTATCCCAACTGCAAGTATTCATGAGGAATATACACAATATGTAGAGGATGGGAAAGCAGCACTTGAATCTCTCGGGCTTGTAGTCAAGGAAATGGAGGTTACTCTATGTGACACACGATTAATCGCACAAGTGATTAAGGATTGCGACTGCATCTACGTATCGGGGGGCAATTCTTTCTTCCTCCTACAAGAACTTAGGCGGACAGGAGCCGATAAGTTGATTGCAGAGCATGTAGAAAAAGGAAAATTGTTTATCGGTGAGTCGGCAGGTGCAATGATTGCTGCACCCAATGTCGAATATGCCAAGGAAATGGATGACCACCGCTTGCTAACGCCGGATTTCGATAATTTTACCGGTCTTGATATTGTGGATTTCTGTCCTGTTCCTCATTTTAACACATCTCCTTTTGAAGAGGCTACACAGCAGATAATGCAAAAGTACAACCATCTTCCATTGAAACCAATCAATAACCTGCAAGCAATAGTAGTTTCAGGAGATAACATGACAATACGAAGTAAAGAATAATCATGTCAAGAGCTTTGTCATTATTGAGAAACCATTCTTGAACTACATGTGAAAGATTGAAAAATAAAACCACTATTGCCACGCTACGAGATAACCATCTAAAATTTAATCGTTTAAGCGTGGCAATAAGGGTATTTTTTATTGCCACTTATTGCCACATATTGCCACTTTTAATGCTATTTTAAGCCATTTTATTGCCACAAAACAGCGAAAATGGCATATTTTGCGGAGAAAAACACAAGTATTTCATCGAAAAAACTGGGATATTTCTAAAAAAACACAATATTTTCAGCGAAAAACATAAAAAAGAGGAAAAAAACTTGCATTCAGACCCATTTTTTGTATCTTTGCAATCAACAAGAACAATTCTTGCCGATTCCACCTAGAAGCTTACGACTCCTGTGAAACCACTATTTATCAATCTTATAAACACAAAATCCAATGACTCAAGCAGATTTAGTAAGAATTTACTTCTCAAAAGGAGACGCTTACAACTCATGGACCTACTGCTTCAACCAGCAATGTCCACTAGCCCAGGAATGCGCACACTATCTTTCCGTGACCTACAAGAGACCGGAACAGACCTCTGGCTACGCCATCTATCCCGACGCTTATCACGACAACAAGTGCGAACACTTCCTGCAACTCCGTATGATGAAAATGGCATACGGATTCGAGAACCTTCTGGATGAGCTGAAACGCAAGGACGAAGGAAGCTTCAGATTGCGCATGACTTCCTTCTTCGGAAGCAGCACCACCTACTATCGCTATAAATTAGGACAAGTTGGTCTCGTTCCCGTACAGCAACAGTACATCCTGCAATGGTGCAAGGGACATGGATACACCAATATGAGATTCGACCGATATACAGAAGAGGTTAACTATTAGCAGCCGGCTATCATGAAAGAAATGTACCCATGAACATGAGCACTCATACCCATGAACATGAGCATCCGTACCCGTGTACATGAGTATGAATGCCCGAGTACATGAGTATGAGTGCCCGAGACTATGAGTACTTTTGCCCGGAATAGCCGAGCACTTTTGCCCAAGACTCCGGGCAAGTCTGGGCAAATACTTGAAGCAACATACCATACACAAGAAAGAATGAAGTTTACTATCACAAGAACCAATAAACAGAACAAGTTGATGGTAAGTACGAAAACCATTGACAGTTTTCTGGAGCGTATCGCCAAAGACGATTCGAAACAGAGTGTCGCCAATTTCAGGATGAGCGTGCCCCTGATGGAAGGCGATTATCAGTTTTATAAAGGCATCAAGGAATGGCAACACGTTTATCCTGCCGCTGAGTTCGGAAAGGATGAAAGCGACAACCTTATGTTCAAGAAATCGAACGGACTGCTGATGCTCCACTTCATCCATCTGATGACAGACCAGGAGATGGTGGCAGCCAGAAAAGCAGCCAGTCTGTTGCCGATGACTTTTGCAGCCATCACCGGAGCCGACGGCAGAAGCCTCATCGTGCTCGTCTGCATCTGCGATGAAGAAGGAAAGATTCCAGAAAAGGAGGCTGATGCAGAACTGCTCTATCAGTGTGCCTACGAGCAGGTCAAGTCGCTCTATCTTTCTCAGATACAGGCAGAACTCAAGGAAGAAAAGCCAACCATAAAATCCAATTTCATGCTCACCCTCGATCCATCACCTTATTATAATAGCAAGGCGGTGGCGATACGCATCTCAAGAAACAGTCCGACCAAGGCAGCTGTTCCAGAAGCCGTAGATGACCTGAAAGCATACAATGAATACGAATTTCTCTATCGCAAGGCGGCAAAGGAGGCTGCGGAAGAAATGACGGAGGCAAAGATGAATTGGACAAACGAAAAGGACCAACTGCTTGCCCGCCTCTCTGCCATCGCAGCCAAACTCTGCCACATGGGACTCACCGAAGAGGAGGCATTCATCCACATCCGCAGAAACAACTGGTACGAAGTTGCCGAAGAGCAGCTCCGACAGGTGGTGGGAAGCGCCTATGCCACTCACTCCAAAGATAAGAAATCGAAGAGTGCAGCCGCAGGAAAAGGCAGAACAGACATCCTGCAGATGATCAATTATCTGGAAAGCCGTTATCAGTTCCGCTACAATACTGTAATGAAATTTACGGAATATCGCCCCAACAATTCGTGGGTGGGAGACTTCAAGCCGGTGGATGCCCGTGTGCAGAAAAGCATGACGCTAGATGTGCAGATTGCCGACATCCATGTAAGCATCAAGGATGTGAGAAACTTCCTGGAGTCGGACCGTATCAAAAATTACAGCCCGATAGAGTCATACCTCTATGACTGTCTGGGAAAATGGGACGGCAAGGACCGCATCCGTGCCCTGGCTCGTACCGTTCCTACCAAGAATCCGCATTGGGAAGACTGGTTTTATACCTGGTTCCTGGGAATGGTGGACCAGTGGCGTGGCGTATATCGCAAGCAATATGGCAACAGTACCATGCCGCTGCTCATCTCCAAGCAGGGTTACAACAAGAGTACTTTCTGTCGCCGTCTGATTCCGAATGAGTTATCGTGGGGCTTTACCGACAATATGATTCTGTCGGAAAAGCGACAGGTGTTGCAGGCGATGTCGCAATTTCTGCTCATCAATCTCGATGAATTCAATCAGATTTCGCCACAGGTTCAACAGGGATTCCTAAAGAACCTGCTGCAACTGCCCACGGTGAAGATCAAGCCGCCATACGGAAGTCATGTACAGGAATTTCCTCGTCTCGCCTCCTTCATCGCCACGAGCAACATGACGGATATCCTCGCCGACCCATCCGGCAACCGCCGATTCCTGGGTGTAGAGCTGACAGGCCCGATAGATGTAAGCGGCAGACTGAACTATGAGCAGCTTTATGCGCAGGCGATGCAAGCCCTGGAGCAGGGAGAGAAATCCTATTTCGATGCTGCGGAAACAGCCGTCATCATGCAGAGCAACCGACAGTTTGAGCAGGTTTCGCCCATCAAGCAATGCTTCCTGGAGGTTTTCGAGCCAACCAACGATGTGGAAAAGGGAGAATATCTGATGGCAGCAGCCATCTTTGATGTACTGAAACAGAAATTCGGCTCTTCCCTGCAAGTTTCAAGCTTACAGAAATTCGGCAGAGAGCTTCAGAACATAGAAGGACTGACAAGTAAGAAAACAAGGTTTGGCACTGAGTATCTGGTGGTTAGAAAATAATCTTCTCTATTTTCTAACGATTCCCGAAAAACGAGGCGTGGTAACACGTGGTATTATGTGGTAACAGAAAAGCCACTTATTACCACGCCTAATACAACTCATTTTCAACGAGTTATACCGGAACGTGGTAATAGTGGCATTAATTATTCAAAATCAGCTTGTTGTTTCTCAACTTCCTTGAGTTTTTCCTTGCTGCTTTGCATGTTTGTATTGCCTTGCAGGCACATACGGACACCATTCTGAGGAATGGCATTCATCTCTCTCTCACTTCCAATCAAAGGATATTCAGGTTTTACACTTTCCAGTTCGATGTATCTATCCACAGGAGTAGTCTTTCCCTGCCAGACCACAGAGGCTTTCACCTTGATTTTGCCGGCAGTAGTCGTACTTTGAATCAGTACAGGAGCCGTACCCCATTTCACTTCCACAGGATTGGAGAAAGATTCCTGATCACCCACAATCCTACCCTCTCCTTCGATAGAGAACAGAATGTGCTCATTATTGAGACGCTTGATGTTACCCTGATCATCGGCTATGGCAGCCACAACGGTTACCATATCAGAGCCATCGGCATGAAGCGCAGTACCCTCATTATCCACCCAGAGTTTGATTTTACTAGGTCGGCGGGTAGGCTTCACCTGATGAGTAGCCACCAGTTTGCCATCTACATATCCCTGAGCCAACAGATAGGAATCAGCCTGCTTCTTCTGGCGTGACAGTTCCTTATCATCCATCACATGGAATACATCCTTGAAGGTAATGATCGGTGAAGGCATTCCCACCTGATTCTTAGCCTTGGCATAGGTATATACCTTACCACCTTTATTATAGGTAAGAGTCACCGAGTCGCAGTTGCTATAGATGGTTACATCAGCTGGCGAGAATGGTGTCATGGCATTGGCGATATAAACCATAGGACCGCTGTCTGCGATAAGCGAAGGATTCTTCTGGTTAGGACGCTGCGACATAAACATATAGTATGAATACTTCGGCTGTCGGAAGTTGTCCATGATTCCACCATAAAAAGGATCCGGATGATAACCTCTCTGATGATCGAACGAATGCCACAGGCATCCTCCCACATGCTGTCGGGTGGTGCGATACAAGGCATCATAGCAGGTATATTGATAGTCTGGCTTGCCATAACCCTTTGCCTGAACCAGCATAGGGTACTCACCCCAAGACCGGCTGGCACGACTAGGAGAATTATGAGAATTCCAGTCATCCACATTATCACCCCACTCTCTGGTGAAGTAGATTTTCTTCGGATCCACTTTATCTGAGCTAATTGCCCATCTAGAATCACCCGTCTGAGGATGAGTGAACTGTATGTTGTAATATTCACTTCCCTTTGCCGTAGCATCACAGGCTGTATAGCAGTATGGATATGGATATTCCTCGTGTACGATACCTTTCACCTTCTTGGCAAAGTCGTCAGGATACCAGGTCTCGTTGAGGATTGGTTCCCAAAGCCATACGCTCGGACGGTTTCGGTCTCTTCTTACGATGTTTCTGATGTCGCTATATACATAGTTGGCGAAGCTTGGTTCCGGATTCCAGAACTGCCATCCCGGGGTATTTTCAATCACAAACAGTCCCAGTTCATCACAAGCATCCATAAAGGCAGGGTCTTGAGGATAATGGGCATTTCTGATGACACGCAGTCCGGTATCTTTCAGTTTCTTGGCATCTCTCCAATGCAGACTGTTAGACAGGGCATTGCCGACAATGGCAAAATCCTGGTGGCGATTGGCTCCGATCAATGGTTCCGGATAAGGTTTGCCATTGAGCCAGAAGCCATCGCCAGCCTTAAACTCCAAACTTCTGATACCTATTCTTATATAATATCCATCCACTATCTTGTTCTGCTGATTCTTCACATAGATATTGAGACGATAGAGGTATGGATGATCAGGTGTCCAAAGCTGAACATCCTTGATGGCAGCCTTGGTTGACAACGTTGTGGATTTCTGGTGTGAGATGCTGGTATTCAGCTTCTTACTCCAAACCGTCTTCTGACTGGCATCCTGCAGTTCATACACCAGGGAGCCCTTGAAATTACTGCCGGCGATATTCTTCAGCATCGTCTTGATGTTGATTTCCGACAACTCCTCAGAAACCTTGCCGTAAGATACAAAGACACCACCGCCGGCTACATGATTTTCTTCGTTGGCATCGGTAATGAACACCTTGTTGGTCTTGATAAGCCAGCAATCTCTATAAATACCACCAGCATAGGTAAAGTCGAGCACATCCTGCGCCTTTCCTGGAGGATAAGAAGGATCATCGCTATTATCTGCCATCACCGTGATGACATTATCTTCTCCATATTTCAGCATATTGGATACATCAACGATGACAGGCAAGAAACCTCCAAAATGCTGCTTCATCAGCTTTCCGTTTACCCATACCTTGGATTTGCCCATGATGGCCTCAAAGTAGAGCACCAGTCGCTGACCCTTCCAGGCTGCATCAGCATTGAAATGTTTTCTGTACCATACTTCGCCCTGGTAATTCACACATCCACTCGCTTCCATCGGGAGTTTTTCTATGCCGTCAGGCAATGAAGTCAACTTCCAGGAGCTGTCATCGAAACTTACATACTCTGCTCCATCCACATGACCTTTATGCATTCTCCATGCAGGGTTCATAGAGTAGGCATTTCTTCCGGTACCGGCAATCTCGAAGAAGCCCGCCGTAGAGAAATGCGGCTGATAAGCGGCTGCAGCATGAGCCTGAATGCCCAGGAGAGCCACCCAAAAGGCTAATAATATTTTCTTCATGGATTTTTCTTTAAAAAAGGTAGCCACTATGTTATCTCCATATCGTGGCTACCTAAAAACATATATTACTTATGATTATTTACCAACCTTCACTTGGCGAACAAAGTGTATTGGTCTCTATTTCCTTTGAAGGAATAGGATAATAGTAATACCTGTTGGTATCTCCTATTTTGCCTGTTTCCAACTGCTTATATCTCACATCGCTGCAGGTCTTGATTCGCTCATCCAGCAATCCCCAGCGGCGCAGGTCGTAGAAACGCTCACCTTCCACAAAGAATTCAATAGCTTTCTGATGCTCCAGATCCTTGAAAATCTCAGTCTGGTTCATCGCTCCACTGTAATCATTCAGGTTGGCACGGCGGCGAATCTGGTTGATATAATCCACAGCCTTATTCAAATCCTGCTTGGTAGGGCTATAGAGATAGCATTCTGCCAATTGCAACAGAACCTCAGCATAACGGATAGCACGCTCATTGATGCAAGACATAGGTGGATCACTTTCCTCTTCTGCCGTATTCCAATTCTGATACTTCAATATCCAGGTAGTATTCCATCTGTCTTTCTCAAACTTCTCACGGAAAGGCTTCAAGTAATAAGTACATCCAGGATAATCCCAGGCTGCAGAAACTCTAGCTCGATAGTCATAATTGCCATCCTTGTCCAATTCCTGCTTGAAGATATCCATCATCTGCTTGCTAGGAGTAGCCTCATACCAGCCGGCAGCCTCAGGAGCCGCATATTCCTTAGGACGGGTATTGGTCTGTGTGGAGTTGTTGTTCTCACCATCTCCCCACAAGTCGGTACCACCCAGATTATCAATCAGGAGTTCGAAAATACTCTCGGCATTATTCTCATGCGAATCGTCGAAGTTCCAGGCAAAATCATCTACCAGTTTATAGGTATATGGTGACTTGGTCAGTGGCTCCAGCACATCAATGGCCTTGTCATATTCCTTCTCGTAAAGATAAATCTTTCCAACAGTAGCCAAGGCAGCACCCTTGGTAGGTTTACCTACGACCTCATTTTTCAAAGGAAGCAAATTGGCTGCTTCAGTAAGATCCTGTATCGCCTGAGCCCATACTTCTTCCTGAGAAGACTTAGCCAGCGGGAAGGTTGAAGGAGACTGAGACGCGGTGAGTCGCAGAGGTACATCCTTAAACTCTTTAGCCAACTGGAACAGATAGAAGCCTCGGATAAAGAGACATTCACCCTTAGCCTTCTTGATATAGGCTTCAGAAAGGACGTCCTTCTTCTCCTCCAACTTCTGCATGATGGAGTTGGTGCGGTATAGGGCATTGTAGAACTGATAGAACATACCCTGCACCAGGGAATTACCTGTGGAATTGGTAAAATTCTGAGCTTGATATACCTCGCTGATATCATTTCTGAAATCCACTTCATCGGCTCTGGCTATACGCAACATCACACCACGAGTGCCATAATATCCTCCGTTAAGAGCATTCTTAAGAGGTGTGTAGCATGAGGTAAGTGCCAACTCAAAATCAGCCTCATTCTTCCAGAAGGTTGCTTCTGTAGCATGATTTGGATTCACCTGGTCGAGTTTGCTGTCGCAGGAAGTGTACACCAGGCACATACTTCCTATCAAACCGCCAATTATATATGTTTTAACATGTTTCATTGTTTCTATTTTTAAAAGATTGACTTTAAACGTTAGAATGTAAGATTTACTCCAAACATGAAGGTTCTATTAGCAGGATAGATAAATTCATCGAATCCTCGCTGATATACACTGGAAGAGTTCACATCTGGACTGTATCCTGTATAGCCAGCAATTGTAAAGAGATTATCCACACTGGCATAGACACGTGCCTTCTGGAAGAAGCCCAGCAAGCAGTTCTCCGGCAGGGTATAACCCAACTGAACTGTTCTCAATCTCAGATAGTCACCCTTCTCCAGGAATCTGTCTGACTCAGAACGAGCATTACGGTTAGGATCATTCCATACCAATCTTGGTGTCTTGGCATTGTGGTTAGACTCTGTCCAATGATCCAGCACGGTTGATAGATAGTTGGTACCACGGGTTACATCCTCCAGTTCCAGTCGGGTAGCATTGTATATCTTGTTGCCGATGACACCCTGGATGGTGAACGAGAAGTCAAAGTTCTTGTAATTGACACTTCCATTCAGAGAATAGGTAAACTTAGGGAACGGACTACCGCTATATACACGGTCTTCATCATTGATGGTACCATCATTGTTTGTATCCTTGAATCGGATATCACCCGGTTCTGCACTTGGCTGAATCAACTTGCCATCCTTGGAATGAGCCTGTACATCTGCCTGACTGTTGAAATAGCCGTCGCATGGAATCAGCCAGAATCCAGCGATAGGATAACCTGCCAGGGTCTTGGTAGTATAAGTACCTCCATGAACAACACCACCGGTAATGAACTGAGATTCAGAACCCATGGCAATCACCTCATTCTTATTGAACGAACCGATGGCATTTACGCTGTAAGAGAAATCCTTGTCAAGACGATCGTTCCAGCCCAGGTTGAACTCAAAGCCCTTGTTTCTGATCTTACCCGCATTCTTCACAGGGTCGTTGGCACCACCTGTAGAGATAGGAATAGGCACCGACAGGAGAATATCCTTGGTATTCTTTACATAGTAATCCATCGTGAGACTCAATCTGTTGTTCAATGCTATCAAGTCGATACCGACATTGGTCATGGAAGTAGATTCCCACTTGATATCAGGATTGGCAAAGTACTTAGGGAATGCACCTTGCAAGAGTTCACCTCTACCATTAGGATAGTTGATACCGGTTGTTACGGTAGAAGAATACTGATAATCGGAGATTTCCTGATTACCCAACTCTCCATATCCTGCTCTCAGCTTCAACTGGTCGAGCCACTCAACATGATCCTTGACAAACTTTTCCTCAGCAATATTCCAACCTACTGATACCGAAGGGAAGTTTCCATAACGATTACCTTTGGCAAACTTAGAAGAGCCATCACGACGCATCGTCATCGTAATCAGGTATTTATCCTGATAAGAATAGAAGATACGCCCCAAGATGGAAGTCAATACCGAGCGAGAAGAGTTGCCCGATGTTCCAATTCCACTGACGGCAGCATCCAACTCCCAGATACCGGTTGACATACCCTGTCCCCAGCCACTCAAGTATCGATACTTCGTATCCTGATAAGAATAACCAGCCAGCAGAGAGATCTTATGAGCACCAAACTGTCTATCGAAAGTAAGGAGGTGTTCCATCAGGAGATTTCTTGTACGTGTCTGTCGCTCAATTGACTGAGTGATACCGTTTTTATCCAATCCAAAATCGTAAAGACCCTTTTTCTCATTATAACGATAGAACTGGAAATCAGGAGTAAAGTTCATCTTGTACTTCAATCCCTTGATCGGCTCAACAGAGAAATAAACGTTGGCATAGACTTTTGCATTGTCACTCTTGCGGCCCAGGACG